>Ga0255779_1000055_pt1 | contig 124077 bp, 115 predicted proteins | sample 011ome_21_FD_179977 | JGI IMG/M metagenome (GOLD analysis project Ga0255779, IMG submission 179977) | Coastal salt marsh microbial communities from the Groves Creek Marsh, Skidaway Island, Georgia - 011508AT metaG (version 2) | ecosystem: Environmental > Aquatic > Marine > Intertidal zone >... | reverse complement strand
CTACTCGCCGAGCCTCCCTGACCAATCGATTCTCCAAACGTACGATTTCGGCTCCAGGAACCATGGCATGTAGCCACCAAGTCGCCAAATCCACTCAGACCGTAAAACGTCTCCGCTCTGGCTCCCAAAGCGCTCCCGACTCGCACCATTTCCGCGAGGGTGCGGGTAAGGAGAGCGGCAAGCGCATTGTCACCGAGCTTCAATCCCTGACAGCAACCTGCCGCGATAGCGTAGACATTCTTCATGCAGCCTCCAAGCTCAACCCCTTTCAAGTCCTCACTTAGATAAATCCGCATGCTCTTTCCGCTGAGAGCCTCTTGCGTCGACTGAACAATCGGCTCGAGTGATTCCGATGCGAGCGTCATTGCGGCAGGTTTCCCTTCCGCCACTTCCCCCGCAAATGTAGGCCCCGAAAGACAGCCTACCAGTTGATCGGGCAAGGCATCTTTAATGATCTCGCAGGGCGTCTTACCTGAATTCATCTCCAGCCCTTTTGCCAAAGACACAAAAAAACGCCGCTCCCCCCGTGCCACCAAACCGCGAATCCGATCCATCCAATCGCGAACTCCATTTGAAGGTACGCCTATAAAAACCAACCGGGCCCCCGCAAAAGCATCCTCATCGGAAGTGGCCACTGTCACATTCTCGGGCAGCTTAAAACCTGGCAGGTAGTCTTGGTTTTCTCTTGATTCCCGCATCAGCTCCGCTTGTTCGCTTCTTCGCGGAAGCAGCGATACCGCATGACCCTGCCGCGCTAAATGGAATGCCATGGCTGTCCCCCATGCTCCCGAACCGCAAACCACTACTTTAGAATCTTCCGACATTATTGAGTTTCTACCAATCGACTTAAGCCAATGGCAACTAGCGAAACACCCGCATCAAAAATCCAGCCATGGATATCTCGACTTGCAAAACGCGTTTCAAAAACGTGAACCCTCCATCCTTCCATAGAGAATCCAACTCAAAATGGGTCTTTTCTCACGAAAACAGCCTCATTCATCTGAATTTTGAACGCATACTACCGATTAAGGTCTTGTTAAAAGAGGGCTACAGCTCTATATTGAATCCATGTTCACGTTCCTGTCTAATTTGCTTCGAAAGAAGCGTGTCAAAAACGACGCGCTGCTAGATCGCAATTCAGACGATTTTAGGATGCAAAACGTCCAGTTCGTGAGCTTTCTGCAAAAGAGCGGTTTCCGAAAACAGCAACTGGACCGGCACGAAAAAACCAAGCGTTTCAAGAAATTTGTAGCCGTAGCATTCGGCTGGATTATCTGCGGTGGCGCGCTTTGGGTTGTTGTCGAAAGCGCCCAGGCGCTTGAACTCTTCTGAACGCGGCAATCAGCAGATTGCTTAACGAGAAAGCTGCGTCACTTTCCTAAAGCGCTTTCGCTTTGAACAGGTTCTTAACGCTCGCGGTCACATAATCGCGATTCAGTTTGGAAATAAACTCCTCGCTGATCAGCTTCGGACAAGCCGCTGAACACTCATACTGATTCGTACAATTCCCGAATCCCGCTTCGTCCATCGTTGCAACCATATTGAGCACTCTTGTGTCTTTCTCTGGCTGACCTTGAGGGAGTAAATTGAGTTGCCCCGCCTTGGCCGAGACAAAGAGCATCGCTGAAGAGTTCTTGCAGGCGGCCACACATGCGCCGCAGCCAATGCATGCTGCCGCATCCATCGCCAAATCAGCCACTTCTTTACCGATAGGCAACGCATTGGCATCTTCACAACTACCTGCTCGAGCGGTAATGAAACCTCCCGATTGCATTATCGTATCAAAGGCAGACCTGTCTGTAATCAAATCCTTCTGCACCGGAAAGCCGCTAGCTCTAAATGGTTCAACGGTGATTCGATCCCCATCCTTGAAACTGCGCATGTAAGTTTGGCAGGTAGTAATACCGTTTTCGGGGCCATGTGGTTTGCCATCAATCATGCAGGAACATGTTCCGCAAATGCCTTCCCGGCAGTCGTGAGCAAACGCGATCGGGTCTTCACCCTTCACCGTCAAGTCCTCGTTGACCACATCTAGCATCTCCAAAAAGGACATGTTCGGATTCAGCCCTTCCGCTTGGTATTCCTCGAAGTTTCCTTCAGAATTGCCGTCTTTTTGTCGCCAAACTCGTAGTGTTACTTTCATTACAAAATGCGATTTCTGAATTGGTATTACTTATAGCTGCGTGTCACCATTTTGACCGCCTCGTATTCTAGTTTCTCCTTGTGGAGTTCTGGTTCCTGGTTTTTCCCCTTCCATTCCCAAGCGGAAACATGACCATATTCTTCGTCATTACGCATCGCCTCTCCATCCGGATACTGATGTTCCTCCCTGAAGTGGCCTCCACATGATTCTTCTCTAGCGAGAGCGTCACGACACATCAGTTCTCCCAGCTCGAAGAAGTCGGCAACTCGGCCCGCTAATTCAAGCGATTGGTTTAAAGTCTCTGCGGCGCCCGGAACACGAACGTCTTCTTCAAACTCTTGCCGAAGCTCGGGTATCAGTCGAATTGCTTCTTCCAGGCCGCTTTTGTTTCGCGACATGCCGCACTTGTCCCAGATGATTTTCCCTAAGCGCTTATGAAAACTTCTTACGGTTTGCTTTCCGTTATTGTCTAAGAGAGCCTTGGTTCGGCTAACGACTTCTTCCTCAGCCTTCGCAAATTCCGGATGATCCGTTGGAGGAGCAGGATCGCGCGGGATATCTGCTAAGTAGTGGGGAATCGTATACGGCAACACGAAGTAGCCATCCGCTAGGCCTTGCATCAGCGCTGAAGCTCCGAGCCGATTCGCTCCATGATCTGAGAAATTGGCTTCGCCAATCACAAAACACCCAGGAATCGAGCTCATCAAGTTGTAGTCCACCCACAGGCCGCCCATAGTGTAGTGAACTGCCGGATAAATCCGCATGGGCTGTTTGTACGCGCTCTCACCGGTTATCTCATGGTAAATGTCAAAGAGATTGCCATAGCGTTCCCGTATCGCGTTCTCTCCAAGCCGATCAATGGCGTCCTTGAAATCGAGATAAACCCCTAGCCCGGTTTCGCCCACACCTCTGCCTTCATCACATGCTTCCTTCGCGGCGCGAGAAGAAATGTCGCGCGGGGCAAGGTTTCCAAAGCTTGGATACTTGCGCTCCAAATAATAGTCACGCTCATCCTCTGGAATCTGGTCAGCGGGACGCCTGTCACCTTTTTTCTTAGGCGCCCAAATACGTCCGTCGTTTCGGAGCGACTCAGACATGAGCGTCAACTTGGACTGGTAGTCTCCCGAAACGGGTATACACGTTGGATGAATCTGCGTATAGCAAGGGTTGGCAAACGCCGCACCTTTTCGGTGAGCCCTCCATGCTGCGGTCACGTTGCAGTTCAAGGCGTTCGTCGAAAGGTAGAACACGTTGCCATAGCCGCCCGTAGCGAGAACAACGGCATGGGCCGAGTGACGTTCAATGGCCCCTGTGATAACATTGCGAGTGATGATTCCTCTGGCGTGACCATCAATTGTCACGAGCTCCAGCATTTCGTGGTTCGCATTCATTCGAACCGTCCCCAACCCGATCTGCCGACTCAACCCCGAGTAGGCCCCCAGCAGAAGCTGCTGCCCAGTCTGACCTCGAGCGTAAAAGGTTCTCGATACCTGAGCTCCACCAAAAGACCGGTTTGCAAGCAGTCCTCCATACTCACGCGCAAACGGCACCCCCAATGCAACGCATTGGTCGATGATGTTGGCACTTACTTCAGCCAGACGGTAAACGTTCGATTCGCGCGACCGAAAATCCCCACCTTTTACAGTGTCATAAAATAGCCGATACACGCTGTCGCCATCGTTCTGATAGTTCTTAGCTGCATTAATTCCCCCTTGCGCCGCGATGGAATGAGCACGTCGCGGACTATCGTGGAACGTAAACGCGTTTACCGAGTAACCGAGCTCGGCCAACGTTGCGGCTGCAGAGGCGCCCGCCAGACCCGTTCCCACAACAATGACCTCGTACTTGCGCTTGTTGGCGGGGTTGACGAGCTTCCCGTCCATTATGTGCTTGTTCCACTTTTTCTCTAGCGGGCCAGAAGGTATTTTAGAATCCAGTATCATCTGAGCAGAAAAGGGGTTAAGATTGGCTCTCCTTGGAGCCGTCTAAAGTTTCAGCGGTCGCATCGGCTGTCCGTGCTCCGCAAACCTCGCAATCCGTTCGGCAAGCGAATCCAAGGACACTCGGATTCTGTATCCGAACCTTGCCACTCATCGCTGCGACCACGATCAGGGCATTCCCTAGAAAATACAAAACGCACACCGCTATGGTAGCTCTTTCCAGGAAGCGTGACCACGTTCTCGTCTTGAGGCCTAGCGATTGAAACATGCTCACGAGTCCATGGGTCAGGTGCCAGCTCAGGAGCCCCACGGACAATAGGTAGACAATCGCTATAACGGGATTTTGAAACCCGAGGACCATCATCGAGTGAACGTCTCGAACCGGAGTTCCATCTGCCAAAATGGTTGTGGGATACGCTTCCGCTCCGTGCGTGACCCGCACTGTGAAATGAAGCAAATGGTAAATGATGAATACAAACACGATAACGCCGGACACCCGCATGTAGCGTGAGGCCATCGTTGCCCGGAGTGTCACCTGTTTTTCGTAGTTCTTCTGGCGGGCTCGCTTGTTTTCGATGGTGAGCTGGGCGGCCAGCCAAACATGTACCACCAGCGTTATGAGCAGGAACAGCCGAATCACCCACAAGGCGGGCCCCAGAGATTCAAGAAAATGGGCGTAGGCATTAATCTTGTCCGGATGAGCAAAAATCTGGAGATTGCCCGACAAATGGCCAATCACGAAGCCAAACAGAATAAAGCCCGAAACTGCCATGGTGACTTTTTTGCCAATGGACGAACGGAAGAGTACGTGAATAATATTCATCGAATAGCCTTTTTAGGATATCGCATTCTCATGCAGAAATTAGCCGTATCTGGCTCCATGCAGGAAATAGTGCCCCAGAAATTATCCTTACGCTCCTCAAGGTCAATGCGTTATACACAGGTAATCCTCCGTGAATCAAAGAGATTAGCCCGTGATATATCTAGTATTAGTCTAGGTATCGCAAAGTGGCGAGCACCAAGGCAAGAATCGATCACAGGATAGAGCGCTGCCGAGACTTAAGCTTCTCCCATTTCGGATAAAACATGAGTAGCGCATTCAGGACAAGCGAATGGAATATTTCTCCATTAGCCGCCATATCGTATACCTCTTGAATGGGAACGGCTCGAGTAACGATTTCCTCATGTTCGTCCCATTCCAATGTATCAGTCAATCGAGCCTGTTCCGCTAGAACGATATGGCACGTATTGTCTTGGATGGCCGGATTCGGTCGCACCGAACCGAGCAGACTCACTTTGCTCGAGGTAAATCCGGTTTCTTCCCTCAATTCTCTCAAGCCCGCAGTGACCGGGTCCTCTCCCGCATCCATCACTCCACCGGGTATCTCCCACGATGTCCCTTTTACCCCAAATCGAAATTGGTTAACCAGAATCATCTCATAATTGGGAGTGATGGGGACAATGTTGACCCAATCACGCGTTTGAATGACGTAGAAATCCCCCTCCGTCTTTCGCTTCGGGTGCCGGAATCGCTTAGAAATAATGTTGAAAATGCGGCAATCGGCCACTTTCTCCGCACCGAGTTCCTCCCAATGGGAAACCCCACCCTCTGATCCACTTTTCGTAGGGATTGTCATCAAGTTTCTATCAGTCCGCTTCTAAATCAGCTAAGACCACAGAGGGAACGCGGGTCTGCGCGTTGAGATTGGACCCTATTGGGCACTGGGAATAATGATTTTCTGCCCAATACGAAGCCTGCGCGGGTCGACCCCGGGATTAGCATCGAGCAAAGCATTCACGCTCACTTTGTACTTGGTGCTCAATTTGCCATAGGTGTCGCCTGAGGCAATTGTGTGCGAAATGGATGATGAAGAAGCGCTCGATGGGTCACCCTTAGCCGTAGGTGCAGAAGGAGTAGGCGCTGGTGAAGCGGCCACAGGAACCCCTTCCTTCTCGAGCGCTTCGGCTTTCTTCAATGCGGTCCCCGCCTGCATCGCCACGGAACGCATACTCCTTTTCACATCGGCGACGTCCTTTTCGATCGCTGTGGTCACAGTGCCCAAATTTGACTCTATGGAAGTGATCTTCCCAGCTGCTTTACGTAGCATCTCAGAGTTGTCATTTACGGTAGACTCTAGTTTAGAAAGGGATTCAGCGGCCCCGGATATTTCCGCAATGCGAGCCTCTAGCTCATTCGCTTTCGAAAATCCAAGCCAACCAAGCCAAACGCCGATCACTGCGATGATTACAGCCGCAATTCCGATAAACAATGGCGTTTTTGAGGAGGCATCCAAATCGGCAGATGATAGATTATCCATTTAATTTAAGCGTTAAATTCCATCACAGACGAGTCAGCCATTAGGCCATTCGATAGGCGTCTACAGATGTTATTCCTATACTTGTTCTTTCAATAGCTATGGATTTCAAGATATTCTTGACAGCAATCCTAATTCGACGTCTTTTGACGCCTCTTTTTAGCGGGGCGTAGCTTAGCCTGGTAGAGCGCCTGGTTTGGGACCAGGAGGTCGAAGGTTCGAATCCTTTCGCCCCGACCATTTTCCTCTCTGAGGAAGGTGGACCCGTCGAGAAGTTCCGCATCACCCAAGATGCCTCCTCCCGAAAGGGTTTGAACCGGGAAAGGTTCGACGGAGCGAGCACGCGAGCGGAGATGGGGCGACTCGAAGAGTCGGGTCGAAGACCTGAGGTGAAACCCCACCCAATCCTTTCGCCCCGACCCTTTTCACTGCTGAGAATGGTCGCACCGCAAGTAGAACGCGCCCTCCCCCAAGGAGCGCCCGCCCGAAAGGGTTTGAACCGGGAAAGGTTCGACGAGTGTGCCTTAAAACGCAGGGCCCTATTTCCCCAGTCACCGACTGCATTGCGAAGATCCGAATGCATGAAAAGGACCCTCCAAACCTTTCAGCAATAAAACCTGTCAAAGTCGCGGGTTGCAAAAGCGCCGCAAACCGTTGTTCTTTCCCCATACGATAATGTCTAGCGAAGAAATTCAGATCTCGGTCCCCCTACTGCTAGAGTTCTCGTCGAACCTACCCGCATCTCCCCGAATTTTCGCCCGACTCTCGAAGCTCATCGAAAATGAAGACACTGGTCTCGATTACGTCGCCTCGATTGTAAAAATGGACCCTGGCCTCGCCGCTCATATTTTGAGGGTCACCAACAGTGCCTACTACGGCAGTGCCATTAAGCTCAACGACATAGAGTCCGCTATCGCGAGAATAGGATTTAACGAGGTACACAAAGTGCTGAGCGTCGTGATCGCCCACGATTCCTTTTACCAAGCCCTGCCAGTCTACGGGGTGACCGCGACAGAATATGCAGATGACTGCATTGCCATTGCCGTCGCATCAGAGGTGATTTCAAAGAGAATCGGGACCGATATGAATGCTCCCTATATTACGGGCCTCCTCCATGGAATCGGAAAACTCGCCATCAATCTCTACATCGAAAAGCTGGGCAAATCGTCACGTTTGACCGAAACCAAGAACCGGGAGATCATACATCGAGAAGAGCGGAACGCGTTTGGAATTACGAGCTTGAAGGCCGGCTCGGAACTCCTGAAGCATTGGCAGTTTGAATCGGAGATCTGGCTGCCAATAAGACAGCAGAACGATCCTATGCGAGCAACGAACTACATACGTCAAACCGCGATTCTCACCCTCGCCCTCTGGGGAGCGGACAATTTCGGGGGATATGACAGTGAAGCGAAGCTCCCAAAAAATGTTGCTTGGGCTCTGAAGGAGCTCAATATCGATCGCAGCGACGTTCCTAGTCTTGTGGACGACATTCGCTTCGAATTCAATGATCGCCAAAACCTCTTCTCCATGCTGATTTAAAATCGACCATATTGGGCAACATAGCCCCCAGCACCCGTGCGTTCTCAAGCATTCCAGGAAACTCCAACTCTTTCTCGATCGCTTAAATTACCTAAAGCGTTCTCCGCATTTCTATCCAAAATGCTGATCGGATTCGCAGCTCTGAATCCCCTATGCATTATGTCCCAAGACATCGTTTACGAGACGATGCCGGAACTGATTGATCGAGGGACGACCGCATTCTCCCGAGGTGATTATTCGGAGGCCGCAGCCGCTTTTCAGAAACTTCAATCTATCTATTCAGAAGAACCCGAATGGCAGGAAACCAGGCTAAGCGAAAAGCTGATGCCACTCGCTGGATACGCCGCTCTGCGAGCTGGGCTCTACGACCAGGCCATTGAGTCCCTCGGCACTTTTTTGGATCAGGGCAACTCCGCCTATAGTCAGGAAATTTTCGTTAAGTATACACTCGCCCTCACACTGAAAAAGAAAGGTGAATACGTAAAGGCTCTGAGCGCCTTTGAAGAATTTCGGGAATCGGCCGCTTCAACATCGCAGCAGGGAATTGCGCTGATCCACGAAGCGGATATTCACCTTAAAACCAGTCAGCCTTCCGTCGCGATCCGTTTGCTAAAGGGAGTCACCGAAAGCGAGGTGGCCATTCGTGTGCGAACGCAGGCCCGACTACGACTGCTTCAAGAACAGATTAAGCAGGGAGAGTTTAATGAAGCCGCAAAAACGCTGCTGAAAAGTCCTTGGCATTCGGATACAATGCCTGAACTCGCGCTTCTAGCATTCCTCGCCATAGAATCGGGTGACGCTTTCATCAAGAACGAGCTGCATGATGAAGCCCTCCGAGCCTACCAGCTGGTTCCTTCAAAAGATGCGTTACTTGAAAAGCAAGCCCAGAAACTTGCTGAATTGAAGACAGTATTTGAGGAACGTAGACGCGATGTCGGCATGGGCGGATTCATGTGGACCGACTTTTACGAACAAGTAATCCAATCAGCCGCATCCCAGCTTGAAGCGCTACAGGAGGCTCCCGACTATACCGACCAGCTATTGCTTCGGCGCGGTAGAGCATCGCTTCTGGCTGGACGCCCCTTCGAGTCTTGGCTCCTCTTCGAACGCTTAGCTCACGATTCGACTAGCAATTACTCGGAGCAAGGCCATTTGAATTGGATACTCGCCGCCAAGGAGCTCCATCGATTCACCGCAGCTATCTCAATCGCCAAAGACTATCTTAAAAGGTATCCAGGATCTGATTCCGTTGACGATGCTCTAATGTTGATCGCCAGTTCGTTGATAGAGTCGCAACAATATGATGAAGCGATCCAAGCCCTTACCGAACTGTCCGAGAACGCCGCGAATCATGATTACAGAGTCTCATCGCTCTACCAGCGTGGGCAATGCTACATGCGATTAGGCAATTACTCCGTGGCTAGAGCCGATTTCGACAATGTCGCATTCAATGCTTCTGAATCTATGCTTGCGCAACGAGCAGAACTCTGGTCCGGGATAAGTCAGTTTCTCGAGAGCGACTTCGAAAACGCCCTGTCAACCTTCAACGATCTTTACGCCTAAACCGAGAGTAGAGAATTAAAGGGAGAAGCCCTCTACCGTTCTGCCTGCTGCAAGTATTCGCTTTATTCTTACGATGAAGCAATCAAGTTGCTTGCTGAGTATTCCAATCGGCATGCTAGAGAATTCGAGGCCCAACTGCTTCTTGGAGATAGCTACTTTGCTCTAAACAGATTTCAGGAAGCCATTTCGCGCTACCAGACCATACCTATGGATGTTCCCGATCTAGCCCATCTCGCTGCCATTCAAACAGCATTTGCCTACGAGCAAGCCAACCAGTACGAAGACGCCATTCGTACACTGGAAAGGCGATCCAGACTAGAACGCGATCCCTACAATTTTACAGAAATCCAACTGATCTATGCCGAAATGCAATTAAACCGGGGCGCTACTAACGATGCCCTCGGGGCTCTGGATCTGGCGATTGCCCAACACGGCGACAACTTTAACACGGAGAATATGCTAGAGACTATTGAGCAGTTCGTCACTCTAAAGAAAGAAGACTACACCGTTCTCTACAAACGCGCTTTGGATCAGCGGAAGTACAGACTGGCAGCGCGATTCGGATTGCTCAGAGCCCTTGACTTGCGAGACAACGACCTTCTATTTCAGAGCAACGAAGCGTTCTTGGAATTGGCCAACGAGATTCCCATTGAAGAGCTTCCTCCCGAGTGCCTCGCCCATATTGGATTAGAGCTTGTCAAACTGGAATTTGAGAATGGCCCTCGACTCTTGGAGATCCTCCTCGACAAGTACCCGAATAGCAACTACGCGGCTTTCGCTTACTACGGATTCGCCAAGTCCGAAGAAGAAGCAGGCCGACTGGGGGCAGCCTTAGGATGGCTCAATCGCATAGGAACTCGCGACATCAACTCTCCCATCTACCTTGATACGCTTCAGCTAGAGGGCTCAGCCCGAATGCATCTCGGTGAATACGCTGCCGCTCAAGCGACTTTCGAAACCATTCTCTCGTTTAGATGGGCGAGCAGCAAACAAAAGGCAACCAGCCTACTTTCGCTCGCCAGACTCAAGGACCTACAGGGTCATCGCAAGCAGGCAATCGCCTACTGCCAGCGCGTTTTTACCCTCTACCCAGGAATTACGGATGCAGCCGCACAGGCCTATCTCGCCAGCGCCGAATACTTGGTCCAGATAGAGGAAACGGCAAAAGCGATCGAGATCCTAGACGAATTTCTAGGACGGCAGGAATACAGACGGACCGAGCAATTCAAGACGGCCAAAGACCTCTACTCGCGACTCAATGATGCTCAGGGAAAGGAGCAGAAATCATGAAGACGTTCACTTGGGCCTCCATGCTATTAGCCGTTCTCTCCGCGGCTTTTTCAGCATCCGACTCAATTGAACTAGCGAACGGAAAGACGATCCACGGAGTCTTGTCTGGCAGACAGTCGATCTATGTGGCTCTCACTATTTCTGAGGGTCAGAGTGAAGCTGAAATACGCCTTAATCCTAGTGACATAATCGGTATCCTGTTTTCGGATTCATCTTTGAAAGACGAAGTCATGAAGCAATACCCGGCCAGCGATCCTTATCAAACAACCATTCTCCTGGAGAGCCTCGTGAGAAAACGTCTACCCTACCTAGACCTTCTTTCACCTTCGGACGAAACGCTTTTCGCCATGCTACTGGAGTCTTATATCCAGTCTGGAAGGGCATCCGATGCTCTTGATCGGGCTAAACTATGGAGGACCAAACTCCGCGCGAACGAAGTTATAGACCAACTTGATGAGCTTCAAATTGTAGCGGCCAAAAACATCGGTAATTTGGAGGAGGCGGTGTTCTATAGCAAGAGATGGATCGACACTGGAAAGTCCGCTGTTCAAACCACATTGCCTTGGTGCATTCTCGCGGAAAAATCCTTGAACGAGGGGCAAATTGAGGATGCTCTTTGGCTTGCCCTAAATCCGATCGTCTTTACACATCCCAACGCTCCTAGATTCATTGAAACCGCCTACGAAATTGCTGTGTTCTCGGCCTATCAGCTCAATGAATTCGAATACGCGCTCCAACTTTACACCGACATGAAACTAAGAAAGCTGAATTGGCCCATTGATTCAGACAAAGCTGATATCCTAACCAAGCTTGAAAATCACGAAACAATTCGGTCTTCCCATCCTGCGTTGAGAGAGAATTCGTCTTCCAACGCTTCAAACGACCTACTCAAAGTAGTCGGCGCACCTTGAACTCGGAATCCAAAACATGCGTACATCCATAACACACACATTAGTCTTTTCTGGCTCCCTGCTTCTTAGCTTAAACCTGTTTGCCCAAGCGGACAATGCCACTAAAGTTAAGAGCTCGTCGCTTTGGAACATGATAGAACAGGGCGGCTGGGCGATGGTTCCTCTTGGGATCTGTTCGCTGGCTCTAATCTACCTTATAATTCACAGCCTACGAGAAACCAAACCCTCGCGTTTTGGCACAGAGTTCTTTGGAGCTCGAATGCAATCATTGTGTGAAAGCGGGAAGCTCGAAGAAGCGCTCGCTGCTGCCAAACAGGAACCCACTCTTCTAGGGAAAGCGCTCGCAGCGGCGCTCCCAAAGCTAACAGAGGAAAAGCGCGAATCGGACCGCGAAAAGGTGGAGGATACTATCCAGGAGCATTTTGAACTGGAAGAGCATAGCATCGGACAGTGGATACACTACATCAATGTGATTGCAACAGTTTCCCCCATGATTGGACTACTCGGAACAGTTAGCGGAATGATTGGCGCCTTTCAAACGATGTCCGCTGGCGGCATGGGTAGGCCCGAGCTACTAGCAGGTGACATTGGAGAGGCTTTGATTACCACTGCTACCGGTCTGTGCATTGGTATTCCAGCAATGGTCGCTCACTCCTACTTCAACAATCGCCTAAATAACCAGCTCGTAGAAAATACTCAAAGGGCTAACGCCATTAGCGAAAGTTTGTTGAGCCCATCCAATTAACCCATCAATGCGTATTTCCGGTGGTAAAGCTCGAGGGGTTGAACTTCGAGTATCCAAAAAATCTGTTCATCGTCCAGCTATGGATCGATTGCGCCAAGGAATCTTCTCGAGCTTAGGACAAACCGTGATCGATGCTCGCGTTTGCGATCTTTATGCAGGAACCGGTTCCTACGGTCTCGAAGCACTAAGTCGAGGATGTAACTCTTGCTGCTTTATCGAGCTGAACCGAAATGCCTGTACTATGATCAAGGACAATTTGGGGATTGTCGCTAAGAGTATGGGGGAGCCTAGTTTAATTGCGAAAGTGATACAAGGAGACGCAGTGAAGACTGTTGGTCAGATGGACGAAAATTATGACATTGTTTTCGTGGACCCTCCCTACGACACAATTGCCCATTCAGCCCCAAAACTCTTCGCTGCCCTAGATCACGTGTTGAGTGACATTGGCCTCGTTGTATTCGAGATGCCAGGGAACCTAGAGATCGTTCCCGAAGGCTGGATTCTAAAAAAGCGACTCGGGAAGGGAAACAACCAGCCAACCGCGTGCCTTTACAAGAGGGCTTGATCAACATAACCGGGGCTTTAGGTTGGCATGAGAGAATAACCGAAAATCTCCAACTCGAACTCTAGCTTCGGAATCGGTGGTTCAAAAATGAGAGACCTGCAACTACAGCGGTTTCAGTGCGAAGCGGCCGACCCCCAAGATGGGCCAATTCAAATTCCTCAGCTCTCAGCGCCCTTCTTTCCGATCTCGTCCATCCACGCTCAGAGCCAATCGCAACAACAATGGAGCTTTGGGAAAACTGAATGTCTGCCAGGTGGCGCTTCGCTTCATAGTTGTCCATGGCGATCCGTTCGCCACTGAAGTCCAATTGAGCGATTGCCTCTTCTAATGAAATTCCAAATACAACGGATGGGATAAGCGTACTGAACGCTTGGGCCGCACCCGCGACAACATGCCGCCTCCATTCTCCTGTTTTCCACAATTTCGAGTTTGCATAGGAGGGTTCGCCCCTTTCGGTCGAGACAAAGGTTAGGCTTCTTGCTCCAACCGTAGTCGCCTCTTGTAATATCTTCCGATTGGTTTGCGGGCGCGACAATCCAACAATGACATCAATGGGTGGCAATGGCGGCTCTTCTCGGTTCAGTTCGAATTGTAGATCAACGTACTTCTCCCCAATACGAGAGAGAATTGCTTTTCCGCTCTTTCCATTGATTATCCCCGCATCAAATCGGTCCCCCGTCTTTCGTCCCAGAATTTCTGTTACGTGATTGATTCGAACGTCGTCTCTCGCGAATCTAGTACCGGTTTCGTTCTCCTCGAATAAAACGATATTCATCGGTACACTACTTGAACAAACCCGGCAACCAAGTCGTCAAGAAAGGCACGTAGGTAATCAGTAATACTCCAATTACAAATACCGCTAATAGCGGCAAAGAGGCTTTGATCACTTCCGACATCGGCTTGCCGAATCGGTAAGACGCCAAGAATAGATTCATCCCTATAGGGGGCGTCAGGTAGCCCAGCTGCAAGTTGGCTAGAAATATTATTCCAAGGTGAATCGGATCGATGCCGAACACAACACCGAGTGGAACAATGAGAGGCACAATAACAATGATGGCCGAAAAGATATCCATCAAGCAGCCCACCAGAATGAGGGCTCCATTTAGCGCCAGAAGAAAAAGGAACTTCGATTCAATCGTTGCCTGAGCCCATTCTACCATTTGATCAGGAATCATGGCGAAGATGAGATAGTCCGTCAGACCCATGGCCACCCCTAGAATCAGCAATACCCCTCCGACTAGGAGACCGCATTCTGACATCATCTGTGGCAATTCAGTACGTATCCGCGCTCTACGGACCCATCTGGCATCGACCAAGTAAAGCAGGAATGCGTAAAAGGCTGATACCGATGCAGCCTCGATCGGAGTGGCAAAGCCACTGAACAAGGCAAACAGAGCCACGATGGGTAAGAACAATTCTCCCAACGCGCCGACAAACGCTTTTCTAATTTCCGCCCAATCAAGCGGAGCTCGAACGATACTAGCCTGCGGCTGTCTCCAAACACCCCAGGCGATCGTCATTAAGACCAATAGCGCCCCGGGTATAGCTCCTCCCAGAAAGACGTCGGTGAGCGAGAGGCTCACGAGCTTGGTGTTGGTTGCCACCACAGCATACAGAATCAAAGGCAGACAGGGGGGGAAAAGAACCCCAAGCGATCCCGCTCCCGTTAGCATCCCAATGCTAGAGCGCTCACTGTATCCCGCAGACTGCAGCACCGGCATCAATAGTCCACCGAGTGCCAGGATTGTTACTCCGGAAGCCCCAGTAAAGGTAGTGAAGAACGCGCAGACCAAAACGGTCACAATTACCGCTCCCCCACGGACTCCACCGAATATAGATTGTATCAGCCTGATAAGACGCTTCGATGAGTCCCCTTGAGCCAGAAAGTATCCCGCCAAAGTAAAAAGTGGAAGCGTCACCAGTAAAGGGTTACTAATAAAACCATAAAGCGTTTGGGACTGGGTTTGGATCGTTATCTCGACTCTCTCTTCTGGGAAATAACCGCTCCAGCCCCAGTTCATGATCAAGGCCATACCTCCTATTGCTACGTAAAGTGGCGCGCCCGCAATCGTGGCCAGAACGAGTAGCGCTATCATCGGCCAAACAAATCCCTCAACGTCTTCAAAGGAATGCGTACAGAAAAAGTACAGAACGACCCCAGCCACAACCGGGATCAGGCGCAAGTACCACGAGGGACCGCTAAACCAGATTATTCTCAATCCCAATAAAGCAAACCCGGCAGGCATAACAGCCATGAACACCCACACCGGAATGCCAAAGAACAAGACTTCATCACCAATGCCACCTGTATTGATAAACTGGTAACACCCTATTCCGATGGCAAAGGTCACAAAAACGGAGACCGAGGCGCTAAAAGATCGAGCCGCAGTCGCCCAAGGTCCTTTCAGGAATGCGGTAAAAGTGGAAAGAGAAAGCAGCCGATTTTCTCTCGCCGCGATCGCCCCTCCCGCCATCGCGACAAAAAGGACAAGATGCTGCAGCATTTCAGCTGATCCTGAAACCCCCGAATTAAATCGCCGCAAAGCGATTTCCAAAAGCGGGAGCGCCATCATCACTCCCAAGGCAGTTGAAATCAGCCAATTTTCCGTTGAAGCCCAGATCGCGTGGCTCTTCGTAGCCCATCCCAAATTTTCAGATTGGCTATTTTGATTCGGCGAAGAGGGGTCGTCCGCATTTTCCACGAGAAATTGCTAGTGTTCGCTTATTGAAACGCAAGGGGAAAGCTAGCGTGCTAAAACGACCGACGATTCATCCGCGGTAGAAGAGAATGCTAAGACAAAAGCCTATTCTCAAGCAAGGTAGCTTAGTTAGCGCCGGCCCGGTAGGTCGTCAAAATCTGAGTCACTCGATCCCAGATCTCACCCGGTACCGTGTTGTCGCGAATATGACCATAGGCTTCCGTCGAGACGGCCTGCCACTGGCTTCTTAAGTCATCATTCATTTCCTGACTCTTTAAATTCCAACTATCGACCATGACCCTGATGGATTCTTCACTTTCGTTCCGGCCAGATGCAGTCATCTCCTTTCCCGCTTCAACCGCAGCGGCTTTCATCGCATTCTGCTCCTCGGGAGAGAATCGATTCCACATGGCCTTCGTAATCACGATCGCCCCCGTTATTGGCGTATAGTTAAAATCCAGCATGTAGGGAGCTGTGCTATAAGTCTGGCTAGCGAGCGCGTAAAAAGGTGGCATAGGAACGGTGTCGATCAACCCGGTCGTCAAACTGGAAACGATCTCCGTGCTGTCTATGGCAATAGGCCGAAATCCCATTTTCTTTAGGAGATCCGTTTGCTTAGGGTCCCCTGCCCAGGTGAATAATTTCGACTCACGCATATCCTCGGGCGTCAAGATGGGCTTCTTGCTGAATATATGCACCCAACCGCTGTCAATCCAGCAAAGTACCACAAACCCTTTACTCAAAATTCTCTCCTCAAGCACCGGAGCCATTTTTTCCATTACATGCTCGAGCTCGCCAAAGTTTCGGTACAAGAGCGGAACCTTCTGGAATATTGCCACGCTTTCATCGATTTCAGAAAGACCGATTCCTGTGAGCAAGGCCGCGTGCAAACGATTGATCCGCATTTTTTTAATCAATTCGCTCTCACTTCCCTGGCTTCCACCCGCGTAAACGATCAAGCTTGCCTTGCCATTTGTACCCGCCTTCCACTCTTGCCCCATCTTCCGAAGGGTTTTGTCAAAGGACGTATCTTTGGGGGCCAAGGTTGCCAGCCGCAAGGGAGCGCCCAATCCCGAGAAAGTCGAAAATATCGCCAGTAAAGAAGCGACTAGGAGGCTACGTTTGAATGGAGTTGAAAAGGTCATGATGCAGATGTCGTTCTATCGACTCAAAGAGAAGCTCAAGGTTAATGTATAATGAAACACCAGATTGCTAGAATCGTTTCATTATTTAAGTAATATCACAAACGAATAGGGCCTCCATCCTACCTACCGCGGTTGGAATCATGAATTTTGTAATCCCTTTTCAACAATTCACTTAAGGGCTCAAAACCTCAAAAAAACAACCAGTCCAGTCGGGTTAAGAGCCATTTTGCTCTTCTTTGGTAAATCGAGTTGGAAAGCCGCCAATCGGGACGAGCATCCAAGTCAATTGACAGCGCCTGGTTCAGCAAAGCAACGAACAGTTCCTTGTCTTCTTTGGCAACTGCGACGGATTCCGCGTAGGCGACATAGATAGACGCCATATTGCCCCCTGACAATTGCTTTGCTTTTGTGAAGTGGCTCGTTGCGCTCTCAATCGGGTTTCCCTCACCTCCGATACGACTCATTTCATAGGTGATGAAAAACCCATGCAATGTCCCAAATTCCCAATCCGGATCCAATTCAAACGCGCGTTCCATTATGGCTTCCGCCAAAGCCAGGTCACCTAGGGTCGAAGGGTTGTCAAGAGAAAGGGAAACCGCAGCAGCCCATGACAATCCCGTCCAGTAGAGGCTCTCAACGTCCTCTTTCGAGAGACGACTGAGCGCCGACTCCGAATCCGCTCTCAAGGCTTCCTCGAATTCCGGATACGAAACTTCCAGAGCCCGCATTCCATATCGCTTCGCCCTAAAATAAAGCCCCTTTGCACGATCTCTCAGCTCGATCGACCGATCGTACTCCTCTTCTTCAACCTCATCCGCCTCAAGTTGCACCCATCCATACCCGTATTGCGTGAAACCGCTTGATAGCGCAATCAGGAGACTTTCATGCTCTGGCGTTTCAGCGAGGACGCTCTCCATCAGTTTTAGACTAAAGGGCAGCGCATCACCAACTAACTCAGGGTCTTCGTCGGACGAAAAGACTGTGCCGCCTCCCGAGAGGGCGTCGCCGAGCTGGTTCATTGCCATTTTCTTAATCGAGCAACCACTCGAAAAGACTAGGAATGCGAATGCAATGCCGCTGTGGGTCAGGACAGACTTCATTTCCGACCCAACCTAAGACGCGAAAGGAATTTTGCAACTATTCAGCACTCGGGGAACCCAGATCAATGGGGCTCCCTCCGAGAAATGAGTCAATGCGAGAGACTTGGCCGCGTGGACAAATTCCGGAACGAGCCCGCTCGAGGGCTTTTGAGTTCAAATTGCGGGCTGCGACCCGAGGAATATTGTAATACATAGAGGCGAGCAAACGCGATTTGGGCACGAAAGAACCGAGTCGGGTGACATGAGCGAATTTGTCCACGTGGCCTAAATGCCGCTCAAAACGATTCTTCCTTCTGGCTGGGAAGGTCTTTGTTCGGACTCCTCGGTTACAAAAAAGGATATTGCCTCATCCATGTCCTTGATGGCGTCGTTGGACGAGAGATCAAAGAAAGCGAGTCGGCTACCTGCCTCCCCTTGCTTCAGCGTTCCCGCCCAAACGGGTTCACTATCCGGCGATGCTTTCGCCCACACATTGTAGAATTTCCCCAATCGGCTTTCGGGTATGTTTTCGATTCCAATAACGCCGATCTTGATCTTCCGGTCATAGATAGAAAAACCGCCGATAAACGCTTCGGTATCCACTCCCCCCTCGGACTCAGGAGGAAGCCCCTCTCTTGAAAACCAGTACGCTTCGGCCAGCCCAGTCAGTTCCAAAAGGCGGTCCTGGAATTCGTCTTGGTCCTGATTGCCCGCAAAGGTCGCTTTTTGCTCCGGATTCCCCAAGTCACTCAATACAATATCGCTCTCTGAACCATCCGCTAGTCTCGCCACTTGGCTGCTCTCGCTGCGGTCTTCAGGATTCACGGTAAACGCAAAGAGTACCGCGACACAAGCAGCGGCAGCCCAGCCACCCCACGATAGAAAATTCACGATCGGGGTCTTTTTAGAATCGCTTTCAGTCACCGCCTTTGCGCGACTTGTATCCAGGTTCGACATGACATTCGAATAGATCTGGAACGATGGATCGAGTTGCTCGCATTCGAGCGCGTCGGCTTCATTCACCCGCTGCCATTCGTGAACCGCAGTCTGCAATTCGCGATCCGACAACAGTTGGGACTCCATTTCCGAGAGTTCCGCTTCCGGAAGAGTCCCTAAAGCGTACTGTAGAGCCTTCTCCTGTAATTCTTCCTTATTCATAACAATGTGACATTAACTGTTTAAGACGCTGCATTCCTCGCCGCATGGACGTTTTTACCGTGCCTAGGGGTATTCCTAGGGCGTCTGAAATTTCCTGTTGTGTGAGCCCTTTGCTAATCGCTAGCGAAAGGCTGTCTTTCTGCGCTTGAGGTAGCTTATCCAGCATGGAGCGCATTCTGCCGATCTCCTCCTTGACCGCTACCGTTTCTGAAGGAGATCTTTGATGGGATAGGACTGCCTCATTTGATTGAAGCGCCATCGGATCCTCCACGACAGACTCAGGCTTCATCCGACGCAAACGATCAATGCAAAGTCGCTTCGTTACCAAAACCGCCCAGCTGAAGGGACGAGATAAAGCCGGGTTGTACCGCGGAGACGTTTTCCAAATTTTGACGAAAGCATCTTGAAGCACTTCCTCTGCGATCATTCGATCACGCAAGAACTTGAACGCGTACGAAAAGAGAGGACGCGAGTAGCGAGAGTAGAGCTCATCAAACGCTCCACGCTCACCGGCTGCGATACGCCGTATCAACTCAGCCTCAATGCTGGCATCATCCCTCGGTTCGCTCATACCTCAAATCATTGGTCCGGCACCGGCGTGCCTAAGCTTGAAGGCAGCGAAGTCCCGCCCAGATCCGAGTCATCGAACTCCAGCTCAAAATGATCGCTCAATTCCCCGATCAGCTTTATTAAAGCCATTCGAAGCACCTCGTTATACTTGGCCGTGGTCCGTGTCTGCGACATCATCGGGAACCCTCCATCGGCATACCTAAAGTAACCCAACTTGTTCCGGCTTCGGCCTTGGGACGTCTCCTTCAGCGACGCATTTAGCCGAACCTCGATCTCTCCGAGCCCATTGCTTCCCCACTTGTGCACAAACAACTGCATTTCCGGCTGATCCTTCGGCACTCTCGCTCCAAACCGGACGATCTTGTAGGCCATGGGGAACTCCGCCAGATCCAGAACTTCGATCAAGGTCTCCTCAATGTCGTAAAACCGGTCCGCCACATTTCCCTCATCGTAGACATTATCGATTACAGTAATGTAAAGTACCTGATCCTGGCTCAGGTATATGAAGGGGATTTCCTTGGCGGCCTTGAGATTCGCGAGGGCCAAACCCGGCAAAACCAGGAGCGCCAATATGAGTCTCATTGTTTTCATTGTCATCAGCATAGCGGGAAACGACCTCAATCGAGATCGATTCTAGCAAAAATGAGTTCGTTGACCAGTGTTCTTTGGATTCACTTTTCAAGATGCAGTCCCACCAAACGTCTAGGACAATCGATCCAGGCGGAGCCGCTGTCTCTCATCAAACAGCCGCATTTCTAGCAATTTGAGGGCGGCCGCCATCCCAAACCCCACGCCTCCTGCGATAAAGAACCAAATGATAATCTGGTACTTAACCGCTTCCGTCGGCAAGGCCCCTGCCAAAATCTGTCCGGTCATCATTCCGGGCAGGGCAACAATACCCGCCGTTGCCATCGAATTGACCACTGGCATGATACCCGTTCGGATGCAGTCCCGGAGATAGGGCAATATCGCCTCTCGAGACGTTTCCCCCAAAGCCAATCGCTGCTCGATGATCGCCCGATTGTCGTTCAGGGCCGACGTGAGACGGTCCATGGAAAGGCTGATCGCGCTCATCGTATTGCTCATGATCATCCCCAGTAAAGGGATGGCGTATTGTGGCAGGTACCAGGGATCCGGCTTCACCACAACCAGAAGCCCAAACAGCGCGATCGCAAATGAGGATACGAAAAGCGTAGACGCCCCCAGTCCAAAAGACCTCCAGCCTTTGAGCCGCCTTTTTTGCCGGGCCATGATTTCGCGGGAGGCAACGATCAGCATAATGACCGCCATGATCGCCACATACGACAGCTTCCCTTCCGCAAAGAGAAATTTGAGAACATAGCCTATCGCAAACAGCTGTATTACCAGTCGGACTGAAGCGATCGACAAGGTACGAGTGACACGCAATCGATAGTACGCCAACAGTATTCCCAGCCCCACTACAATGGTAGCGGCAAATCCAATATCCCAAAAATCAAGTTCTATCGCGCCACTCATTTCGTCAATACCGCCCTATCCAATTCCGTTAGCGACTGGTTCTTCATTTCCAAAATACGATGCCCCACTCTGCCAGCCTGATCTTTGCTATGCGTAACCCAAAGAGTTGGGGCTGACTGTTCCCCGATATAATCCAGTAACACTTGTTCCACTACGCCTGAGCTGTTTTCATCCAAATTGGCCGTTGGCTCGTCCAGCAAAAGGACTTCTGGAGATCGATCCAGCATTCTTAGAATTCCCAATCGCTGCCGTTCCCCCATCGACAGGCGGCTTGGGGCCCATTCACCCGCATCGTGGGGCAAGTTAAGCTTCTCAAGATCTTCTTGGCTCGGGGGCTTTGAGAAGTGAAGGTTCACGGTCTCCTCCCACCAAAGAATCTCAGCGGCCAAATAGCCCACCCGCTTTCTCCATTCGGGAGGACTAAAACTCTCTCGCCGCTTTCCCCAAAGAGAAACGTCACCCTCATTGACGACGAGATCTGCAATCGCTCTCAATAAAAGTGACTTGCCCGAACCAGAATCACCGAGGAGACAGACAACCTCACTTCTAGCAACGGATAAATCTAGATGCTCCCATTCGATGAAACTCAAATTATGAATGTTCAACCCCTCCATCTCGCTAGTCATCTCTATCATACTCCAAACAGTCGAACCCATCTGTGGCAAGGGATAGTTGCCAATCTGAAAAGATCTCTTTCTAATCCAGCTAAATGAGTAATTCTATACGAATAGGCATCGCAGGAGCGCGATTCGGGGAAAAGCATGCCGCGGCTTTCAGCAAAATCGAGGGAGTCGAATTGGCCGGTGTCGCTGACTTAGACGAAGAAAAACGTACCTCGTTATTCAATACATACGGCTTCAAACAGCAATTCGAGACCTGCCAATCCCTAATCGAGTCCGAAAGCCTAGACGCCATCGTTATCTGCCTACCCTCCCTTCTGCATGAACGGGCGATCAGCGCTGCCTTCGACGCCGACATTCATGTTCTATGCGAAAAGCCTCCAGCGGTCAACGAAAGCGAAATGTCACGCATCGTGTCCTCGGCCGGGTTTTGCGGAAAGACATTCATGTGGGCACGACAGCAACGCTTTTCGCCTGAAATCAAAACGGCTCGCAAGCTTGTTGCCGAAGGGGCGCTAGGCGATGTCTATCGAGGGGAAGCCTCATGGCACTGGGGTTGGTGGCCCTTTGCCAACGACAACTGGAGAGGCAGTCGCGAAGAAGGGGGCGGTGCCCTTCTGGATATTGGTATCCACATGATCGATTCACTTTGGTACGCGATGGGCTGTCCCGATCCAGTAGAAGCAATGGCCTCAAGCCACAGTCTCTTCCTCAAAGATCGCGTACCCGATCCCGACCTCGTCGCCGAGGATTCCGTTTTCGGAATGGTCCGTTTCAAGAACGGGGCTAGCCTCAATTTTTCGTCTATGTTCTTTGGGCATGTCGAAGGTCCGAAATCGCACTGGGGCGCTCCCACCGAGCAATCCATCCGGCTTTTCGGCACCAAAGGATCCGTTGATCTGGTCCGGGGGGAACTCACACAGGCCGCTAAACCCGCAGCCCTAGTCAAATCCTACACCAGCCCCACAAGCGAAGATGAGTGGTTCATCCTCCAAGCCCAGGAATTCCTCGATTCAATCAAAGAATCACGGGAGCCTGAGAACAATGGCAAGCAGGGTCTCACCTTGATGAAGATGCTCGATGCCCTGGCTCAGTCCGCAAAGGAAAAAAGAGCGGTGCCCATCAAAGCAACCCGTGACCTCGATGATTTATTCGGCGGGTTATGATAAGTTTACTAATATTAAAACCCATTTAGGGTGACTCTTCTACGAGTGAATAGAAGCCTAGCTGATCACCCAAATTTATGCCGCTGAGGATCTGATTTGAATTTGAAGTATAATTCAGAGTCGGCTGATTCGCTACAAATTCAACCGTCATCGGTGACCAATCTTTCGCATTGGTTGAATAGTCTATCCTATAGGTTACGCCAGCAGATAATTGAAGGTCTCCCACTATACCAGAGCCTCCCCAACGAACATTTCGGATTACTGGGGGTCCCTGAGGAAAAGTCGAGGCAGACACATTAATCTGAACCTCATAACGGTTATTGTCAGTGTCTCCCTCATCATTGAACGCCTTGGCGTCGAAAACATAAGTTCCATCCATGGTGGGTAGCCCCTGAACCGAAATGATGTTTCCATCAATCATTCCGTCTACGAGAGTTCCATTGGTATCACTGGTCATTGTCAGCCCAGGTGGAAGAGAGCCCCGGATCTCCCAACGAGAGGCAACTTTTGGAGCTCCGGTCACCGTAAAACTAATTGCCAGTTCCACCCCAACCTCTGCTTCGAACGGACTATTCCCTGGCGCTGTATTGAACTGGGTCGCTCCTGCCGTCGCATGGAACACGCCCATCGTCGTAGCTACATACGTCGTCAGCTTAACCACCTGAGAAAAGGGTTGGCTAAGAGCCTTCTCCAATACCACCAGTACTCGAACCGCTGGCGAACGTTGCAAGAGCATCCCTAGCATTAGGATAGCGAACTGTGCACGAACGAGTCTTACTTTTAAGCTAAAGAGGTTCATCATGTTCGAACGTTGTTTCGGTTCGTTTAATAAGGGCTAAATCAAAAAGAGACAAAATAGGTAAAGTAAGTAACAACCGTTAGTATCGATAAACGCACATATTTTCAAGTCTTAAGGCATCGTCTCACTCTACGACAAAGAGCTCGATCAGCCCGACGCCTTCCGTGCCGCCAACCCCATACAGCTGGAACGTGTACACCCCCTCGTTGAGGGTCAGCAGCAACGCGGCGTCCTTCGAGCCGGCAACCAGGTTCTTGCCCAGCGCGTCCAGCGCGGCCGCAAGCTCCGCGGCATTAGCCCCCTCCCCCCAGTTGTCGTTGGTTGTCAGCAGCTGGCTCCTGCCCTCGTCAAAGAGCGTCTGAAAAACGTTGAGCGCCGGGTCCGCCAACGCCCCGGGAACGGACTGTTCCGTCAGCTCGGGCCCCAGGCCTCGGACCAGAACCGTCTTGGTCGAGCCGCCGAGCACCGTCAGACCCCCTATCATGATGTCGCCGCCCGTGCCGACCAGGCCACGCGTCGCCAGGTTCGCCAGGTTCGCAGTCGCCGTGTCGTCGATCGTCAGGCTACCTGCATCAGAGGTCGCCGACCCACCGGCATTGGTCACTTGAACGGTGTAAGCCCCTTCATCCGCCGCGGTCGCGGTCGGTATAATGAGCGTCTGGCCCGTCTCGCCCGCCAGAGCGACGTCGTCTTTGAGCCATTGGATCGAGTCCACCACTCCGCTTGACTCGAAGAAGAACTGGGCCCGCCCCCCGGTCGGAACGCGTGTCGAGCTGGGTTTGCGCAAGATTGTCGGAGGATCAGGAAGAGGTGGCGCGGCGACGTTTATCACGATGGTGCTTGCGGTAGTCGTGTCCCCGCTCAAATTCAAACGGTCCCAAGGTTTAATCGAAATACTGTAAGACCCGACAGCGGTTGGGGTTCCTGTAATCGTGCCTACACCGCTGTTCAGGGTATCACCTGAGATACCAGGAACGGACAAACCGGGTGGGATCTCACCTGTCACCTCCCACGACCGAACCTCTTCAGGGGTTCCCGTAATCGTAAATGCCAGATTGAACGCCTCTCCCACTGTTGCATCCGCGGGCGAGGCAGGTACAATAGAGTACGTCGTGGCTCCCGCGGTCGCATGAAACAGTCCCATGCTGGTCGCCACCCAGGTGGTCATTTTGACCATTTTCGCAATGGGAGCCGAAAGGGCCCGCTCGTATTGTAGTACATATTTAACGACCGGTGTGCGCTGGAGTAGAGCGACGAGGATAAAAATGCCCACCTGAGCGCGAGCGAGTTTCATTTGGATCCACATTAGTTTCATATCGTATCTTAGTTTGAGGGTTAGAAGAATATCGATGCTAGTTACAACCGCAACCGCCGCCGCCTACACCTTCGCCGCCCGTTGAAGCTTCGCGAGAAAATTGTATATGAGAATTCATTACGGAGGCCATTTCATCACGATCGGAACGCATGGTATAGTCCGACAAGTTCCCTTTCTGATAGGGCTCGACGGTGGCGCAACCCACGCCAAATGCGACGAGGACAGCAAGGGTAATCCCAGCGAAAATCTTTTTGGATATCTGTTTCATTCTGCTAGTAGTGCTTGAATTTGATGGGTTAGGTTTTCTACCGACTCTTTGCCATGCCAGCCCTCATGCGCGAATCGGATAACGCCTTGGCGATCCACTAAAAAGGAAGACGGCATAACGCTGATTTCTGCCGCTTCCACCAACTGCTGCCCGGCATCGTGCGGCGTCGCAAAGCTCGGCTTTTGCTTGTTGAGGAAACGTTGCATCTGATTTGCCTTTTGGTCCACGCTCACGGCGACTATTTGGAATCCCTCATCCTTGAACTTCTGGTGCAATTTCTCCATTTCCGGGAAAGCCGCTTTGCAAGGAGCGCACCACGAAGCCCAGAAGTCCACAAGCGTCACTTTTCCTTCCATTTCCGGCACTTCCCCCTCGAGAGCGAAATCTTCCAAAGTTGACGGTAACTCCGTGCCCAAACCCCACCCTTCTGCTTGAGTCAACGACACACAGGACAGGGCCGCAATTGCCGCCAGATTAATTTTCAACCAGATTTTCATAGAATTTAGATGTTTGCTGTATCCCAGAATTCATGACGATACATCCTTCTGCTCCAAACGTTCCTTCCACCAGCTTCAACCCTTCTTCCTCGCCCAGGACGAAAACTGCGGTGGAAAGGACTCCTGCCTCTAGACAGGAGTTTGCGGCGATGGTTACCGCTAAAATGCCATTGATAACCGGCCGGCCAGAGCGGGGATCCAAAATGTGCCCGAAACGTTGCCCGCTATGCTCAAAGAAACGGCGATAGTCCCCAGAGGTCGCGATCCCTAAATTAATGGCGGCCAGACTGCCCCATGAGGATCCGGGGATTTCCGGATTTTCGAGACCGATGTGCCAGGCTGGGCTGTTCGGAGGCGTTCCGATTGCGTGAATGTCTCTGCCAAAGTCCACGAGGCAACCCGTCAAGCCATGTCCCACCGCGATCGCCGCCACTTTATCCACGGCATACTCCTTGCCGAAGCCTCCCAAATCTAGTGACATTCCTTTTTCCGGTAGAAATACACTTCCCGGCTTTCGCTCAACTTTTCTCCATCCCACCAGAGAACGCGCGCTCTCGACCTCAGTATCGGATGGCAATTGTGTGTGGGTTCTCCGGTAATCCCATAGGTGGATGAGCGGCAGCATCGTGGGGTCCAAAACCCCTTGGGTCATGAAATGCAAATCGTCGCAAATCGCGAAAATGGACTCTACTTCCGTATCGATCTCAGTCCACGCAACGCCCGCATTCCGGTTGATCTCACTGATGAGACTATTGTCCCTAAACCGTGAATACTTGGTTTCAAAATTAGCTACCCATTGCACCGCCTCTTTTGCAAAAGCTGCAGCCTGGTCATTGCTTTCCGCGGTAAACTGCACCCGACAATACGTTCCCAAGGCCTTGAACCGCAAATCGTACAAGCCACGCTTCGGGTCGAATGAAACCCGAGCATCAATTTTCATTGCCGCTTGCTTTTCCATTAGAACCATAGTGACACGCCCAACGTTAGAACATCCGCATCTGGAAAAGCAGACTGCGGCGTTTCATCTTTTCCTTCCATCTCATAACGCTCAAAAGCCGCATCGACGCTAAAGCGATCCCCAAACTTGTAGATCACTTTCACCCCGTAAGTATGGGTGTCGAACTTCGCCAGCCGGTAGTCTGCGGAATAAAAGGGGGCCACACCTTGAAGAGAGGCACGAGGGTCAATTACGGTTCCGGTCAAATCAAGCGTATAGAAATCCGCAGAATTTTGGGTATAGTAACGGTATTTCGGGCGAATAATCAGATTCTCCCCAATTTTCTGATACCACTCCAGGTCAAAGGTACTGCTCTCCACTCCCCAGTTGTCATTGAAATAACGATAATCTAAATCCAGACTGCCTCCTGCTTTATCGAAAAAGCGCTTTACGTTGAAAAACCATATATGCCGCGTTCGGTCTGCGGGTCGGTTCTCCGCGAACGTCAGAGGCAGGAAGATATCTGGAAGAACTTCCGTTTCCCGCCGGATGATCTTGTAGGGGTCGCTCAAGTAGCCACTGAAATCACTGTATGTGTAATTTAAGGCCACAATCGTATTCGGATCGACTACCTGGCTTATGCCGAGAAAATAGTCGTAGCTCTCCTTTTCCCGATGGGCGTCAAAGAAGGTCGGTCTCACGTCGTCGTCAATGTACGATATGCCATAGCTCAGACCCGTGTTTCGCTTGTTGTACTCAGACGTTTGCGAATACGAGTAACCTCGAGATAGAAAGTCGCTTTCCGAGCTATGCGAGTACTGAAAGGTCGATTTGTGGATTCCGTGGGTCCAGTCCAAGTCGATCACTCCTGCTTCTCGAACATCGGTGAGATTGGAAAGGGGGACGTTAACGCCATCATCCGCAGGAACGCCATTCGGCGTCGCCCCTGAAATTGCATCGTGAACCCCGTGACCTTTGAGAGTAATCTGGTTGCTCACTTTCTTCTCGAAACCCATGTAACGGGAAATCACCCGAATTCGGTCATTGTCCTCGCTGTAGTCCTGCCATTTGACCGAAATGTGGTCTTCGGCATTCGATACTCTGGCCCCGAGCAAGTACAGATAGCCCGCAAAAACGAAAATTCGCACAGATCGGGGGAGAGAGAGAAAGATTGGTCGGCTCATAACGAGTCAATTGATAAGGGAAAAGCGATATCGAGCTTCTACGCGCGTAAAGGAAGCCCCGGTTTCAGCGAATGCTATGGAATCTGCAAAAAGCATCGGCTGTGACGAGCCTGATACACTCGCGATTCCACTGTTTACGGCCTTTTAAAAAATTTATAGCGGGACATTACTCGGAACTCCATGCCAGAATCCCTACTCTTACCAAAGCAACTCGTTCCTGCTAGGCATCTGTCACGAGTAACTGTGGATCCTTCAAAAAACCAATACCTATTTGTCTACGGCACGCTGCGAAGCGACCAACCAGAGCACCGAACCCATAGTCCACGGTCCCTATCTCGCTCGATCGCTTCTGTCACGGGGACGCTTTACGAGCTAGAGGAAGGTTATCCCCTACTAAGCGTACCTGCTCCTTCGATCCTATTGTCTGCTAGTCGAAACTGGCTAGGAGACTGGAATCGGGCCACGATGATCGACTTGGCAACTGTTCCGGGCGCTTCCCAGGAATCTACCCGCATCCGGGGAGAATTGATCGAAATACCCCTCGAGCCAGAGGCCTTAAACAAGCCCGACAAGTGGGAAGGGTTCAGTCTCGATCGACCAAGCATCTACCAACGAGTAATCGTCCCGGCAACCCTTGAGGATGGGAGGATGGTGGCCGCCTGGGCCTATGTAGCGACGCAAATCCCAGCCACCGTAAAGCTCATTCCAGATGGATTTTGGGAACGGCCCCATAAGCTCCGCTGAGAGGGAGGGCAGCGATCAGAAAGGAGACTCTTCCAAGTCGTCTAGATTACCTTCACCGGATTCGCTCGTTACTTCAGCAAGATTGCTATCCACCTCACCGCCACCGTTCTCAATCCGCCAAGCCTGCAGGTTCACGTAATACTTCCCTTTGTATTCGTTTCCTCGAATGTTAAAGCTGACTTTTACACGGTCTCCCGTGCGTACTTTTTCGAGAAGCTCGATTTTGTCCTTCGTACACTCGAATTTTACGTCTTGAGGGAATTTCTCTTCAGATGTGACCACAAACTCGCGTTTTTGAAACCCACTTCCGAAGGTTTGCGTGTCCTCTATCAATTTAACGGTGCCTTCCAATTCATACATACGGGTTATCATGCAACTCATTCAATCGATGTTAAGCAAAAAGTAGCTAGTTGGCTCATCTAATCTCGATCGCTTCTGCCGGCCATCTGAGCCCCCGTCATACACACGGATACCTGCTAGAGATCTAGCCGAAACTTTGGAGGTTCCGAAACGCTGACCCCAAACAAGGATCAGGGCGAACCTCACGAATTTAGTAAACGGTATTGACCAGGGAGGAAAGTCTATCGCTTTCGTTCAATGCGTCGCTAGAATTCAAATACGAATGCACTTTGTCAGGAGCAATCACAGACCAGCCCTGCAAGGCGCCAAACAATGCCTCTTCACGGTCTAGGTTCGCGACTCCATAGGCTAATTCTGCAAAACGGACCGTACTATCAAAATCGTCATGCCCAATCTCGTATAGAGAATCGTAATACGCACCATATTTTGAAGCGGATGACTCTATCGCAGCGAGCCATGATATGGAAATGTCCGGATTCCGTCGCGCAAATAATCGAGCGCTTTCCGAAGCGACGGAATCACGCTTGAAGGGACTCTGGAGATTTGAGTGAAATCGCTCAAGATCCTGGTACACTTCATTCAAAATGAGGTCTTTCGCAATAAAGCGAGCCCCTTTGCTGGTGACTTGGTCCTGATTCTCCAACGTCCAAGTCATCGCTCCCCTTGAATCCCGCTGTGCCCATTCGTCGATGACTGCATCCATGATCGCAGAGTCCACAAGGTCGTCGCTGGTAAAATCGAGCTGGTTTAGTGTCTGAGCCGGGTTTTCGGATACAACGTGAAACGCAATCAAGTCCGCAAGTTCCAACCTAAGACCCGGCTCCATCACCGTTTTCAACAAGTCCGCAGCGAGCTGATAATTTCGCTGTTCCGACAAGACCACTTCAAGCGTTCCGTGAAACATCTCGTTTTGCAAATCGCGGTCTATGTATTCACCACTTTCGTCGATCCAAGCAGAGTCAATCCAATCCCAGGCAGACACGGCATCGTATTTCGCCCAACCACCGGAAAGGGCGGTGGCCAGACGGGCTTTTTCAGAAGGCGTTAAGGAATAGAGCAACTCCAGAGCCCGTCTTGGATCCTGAGACGCAATGGATTGCAGCGCCAGACCCGCAGCTTCAAAGGCGCGGCGATCCTCCAGATCGAAGGAAAGCGCCTCGATATAAAATTCCTCCAGCTCGTCCAGATTTAGAGCCGAAAGTTTTCTCCCAAGTGTAAAGCCACCCTCCTTTTCCTGGGATTCTAGAAAGGAGCCCACAATTGCCTCCATCTGCCCATCGATCGGGCGCTCCGGAATCTCATCAACGGGGCTCAAGTCTTCCACCGGCTGAGCGGATTGAGCCACGAACGAGCCATTTACCCGCGTATCCTGAACCAGCTGGTCCGCCCAACGAGCAAGCAGAAAGCCGATCGAGCAAACTCCCAGAAACGCGATAACTACTTTGATAAAATTCAGCACCGCTGCCCTCCGGCAAGACTTTAAAACAAACTACTGGTTAGGCTCGATCTCTTTGAGAAACTTGAAGAGGTCACTGTTGGTCGAAAGGATCAAAGTCGTTTCGCTATCAAACATCTCCTCGTAAGTCTCGAGCGTTTTAATAAACTCGTAGTACTCAACCGACTTTGCGCTTTGGTTGAACGCGCTCGCATAAATTTCAGTTGCCTTGGCATCTGCCTCTCCTCGAATCGTCTGCACTTGTTTGTACGCTACCGATTCAATTTCCTGCAGGTCTTTCTCCCGTTTACCTGTGATCTTTGCCGCTTCACCCGCGCCTTCCGAGCGGAAACGCTCCGCGATTTGCTGACGCTCACTAATCATGCGCTGGAAGATATTCTGCTGTACGCTGTTATTGTAATTGATGCGCTTGAATCGCACATCCAGGAGTTCGATACCGAAGTCCGTCAATTTCGAGGCAGCGTTTTCAAAGATCTCCTTTTCGATCATTGCCCGGCCCGATGTAATGGGGTTTAGGATCCCAATATTCCCCGGCGCGTCCGCCAAAGTAGCGTCTTGGTTAGGCTCGCGATCTTTAGTCGTGCGAATGACTTCTATCAACTCGTGCTTGGCGATGGCATTAAGGGTTTCGCTTCGCAAAATATCGTTCAGTCTCGACTGGGCGCTACGCTCGTCTCGCAAGCGGAGAAAGTACTGCTTGGCATCACTGATCCGCCAGCGACCGAAAGTGTCTACCGAAATATAGGTTTTATCCTTGGTCGGCATTTCGGTGGGAATCCCGTCCCACTCGAGAATCCGCTTTTCGATCATGTTAACCTCCTGAACGAAGGGTGTCCTAAAGTGTAGGCCCGCCTCGGTGATCGGCTCTCCCACTGGCTTCCCGAACTGCGTGATGATCGCCTGCTTGGTTTCTGGCACGGTATAGGCCGATGCGAAGAGAATTACCAATGCAGCGAGTGCGGCGACAATAATTAATAGACCTGCTAATTTCTTCATCATTCTAGCGATTCTGAGTGTTCTCGTTGAGCTGCAAAAGCGGAAGGATTTGCTGAGCCTCCGCATCGATCACTATCTTTTTCCCCAGGCTAGGGACTACGCTCTGCATGGTTTCGAGGTAAAGGCGACGCTTGGTCACCTCCGGAGCTTTTAGATACTCCCTTAAAATGGCGTTGAAACGGGCGACATCCCCTTCGGCTTCATTCACTCGCTTGAGCGCGTAACCTTCGGCAGCCTGGATTTTTTGGTCCGCTTCCCCGCGCGCTCGAGGGATCACCTTGTTGTATTCACCGTTGGCGATGTTGATCATCTGCTCACGCTCCTGCTGCGCCTGGTTGACTTCGTTGAATGAATTCTGGACCGGCTGCGGCGGATTCACGTTGTTGAGCTGGACCTGGTCTACGTTCAAGCCGAGCTCGTACTTGTCCACCAGCGTCTGCATCTGAATAAGGGCCTCACTCGCAATCTCCTGCCGGCCAATAGTAATGACCTCGTCAACCGTCCGGTCGCCAATGACAGTCCGCATGACCGACTCCGATATATCGCGAAGGGTCCCTTTCGGCTCCCTCACCTTGAAAAGAAAAAGCTGGGGATCCTCGACACGATATTGGACGCTCCATTCGACTGTCGCGGCATTGAGATCTCCCGTCACCATACTGCGCTCAAAGCTACGCTCCGTCTGCGAAGGATTGAACTGGCTCGGATCGGTCGCCCCTCTGGTCGCGAATCCAAACTCCTGCTTTAGCTGGCGCTCGACCTGGACAATTTCGTAAGTATCGATCCCGAAGGGTAGCTTTACATGCAGACCGGGATTAACCGTCTTGATGTACTTGCCAAAGCGCAGAACAACTCCCTGCGACTCGGCCTGTACGGTGTACAGCATGGAGTAAGCTGCCGTTATCACTATAATCGCTACTAGGATCCATAGGATTGAACCCACTTTAGCCCGAAACTCCTTTAGACTGTTCGGTATCTGAAACTCGATATTCTCGCCCATGACCCCGATACTTCAGTTAAGGCGTCTCAACGCAACGCGAATCTCAACGTTCCCACAAAAGCCTACAACACCCGACTTTCTTGGTGGAAACCAGTCCCCTTCTAGCCGCTTTCCAGCTCAATCGAGCCCTCCGGACACAAGAAGAGCCGGCGATCTGAGATCGCCGGCCCAGGAATCCAACTCTTGTATGTGAGAAAAAGTCCCCAAAGAATATAGCCTGCTGTTACCCTAGCTGTCTCCGAAGAGACGATTCAATGGTTACTTAAGCCCGAAACTACTTTACACTATCCTGGAATTTTGTCTATCAGTGCCGCTGGCACTTCATCCTAGTAATTAGTACGTAGGACTTAATTCAATACCTACTATGGGGGCAAATTGGGGCATAAGACGGTCGCCGAAAAACTATCAAATCCTTGGAAACCACGCCGTCCTTCCTAAATTCGAATCCTAAACTCCTCTCGAAAAGGACTTGACCTGAGCAAAATCAGATCGATGTTTATCCACTCAATTCTATCGCGGGTGTAGTTTAGTGGTAGAACCCCAGCCTTCCAAGCTGGTTGCGTCAGTTCGATTCTGTCCACCCGCACCATTTTCCGCCCCAGCGGAAAACGAAACCGCTGCTACCCAAGCCGAGAATTGAGCCACGCTTTTCTGCCCGCCAAGCCCGTTCCCAAGAAACGAACGCGGTAACTCGCTAAGCGGCCGACCAAGAAGTTCACCGCCAGCAAATTCCGGCTAGCTTAATGGCCAACTCCCGTTCATCGCCGTTGCTGTCCCGATCGTTCGGTCGGAACCAATAGTTGCTGTCGATTTCCAATTGAACCAGCTCTTCCGCGCTTTCCTTTAAGTCGATTGGGATTCTAAGACTTGATTTGCCTGTAAAACGAAAATCGCCCGCTTCAATTCCCTGCACCACCACCCTAAAGTGGAAGTCATCCGCATGAGGAAGCGGGGGAGCCTCAATCTCTAGAACAAGCCGTTTCGAACCTTCGGGAACCCAAAACCATTCCCGATAATTTGGCCCCACCCATCCATCCCCGTAGCGACCGCTAAAACTCCTTATGCTGGCATCCTTAGTTCGAACCGACTTCCAGATCGACCGAGCCAGCGGCGGTGATTTCATTGCCGCTAAGAGCAACGCGGTCAATCCCGAAAACGATTTCCCCGCTCGAAAATTTCGCTCACTAACCCTACCCCAATGCCGGGTAGACTCACACCGGTTGTTCGTTTTGTCCCCATGGCGACTTCCCATCGGAGTCGGCTCCAATCCACAGGTTTTCCGATAGAGCTCATAGGTTTGGCGGGCAATCGCTTCGCTAGAAAACCGTTTCAGCTGCGCTTCGCCTTTTACACGCAAGTCCTCTAGCAAGCGATCGTCCCGAAGCGCTGCTACCACCTTCTCCGCGATATCCTTGGAGCTCCGAGGATCAAACGTGACAACCGCCTCACCTCCAATTTCAACTAAGGGCTCGATATCAGAGCAAACAACTGGCACCCCGGATTCGATCGCCTCCGCCACGGGCATCCCGAAGCCTTCAAATAGCGACGGGTAAACGAGCGCTTTCGCTCCCTGATACAAGCAACGAATTTCGGTGGGGGTACGGTATCCTATATGCAGGATGTACTCCTCTAAACCAAGCGATCGAATCTTCTTTGCCGCAGGGTGCTCCTGATCGAACTTGCCGCCCGTGAAGATCATTCTCAAATTAGGCAACGACTCCCGGATAAAGGGGAAAGCCTCAACGAGTTTGAGATGGTTCTTGTGGGGCCAGCCGTGGGAGGGGAAAAAAAGATACTCGAAGTCGATCCCCATTTTTCCAAGGATTCTATCCTCTTTGGATTTGGATAATCGATTCGTCGGACTTCCGCTAGGTATATTCCAAATTGAAGTTACCGTCTCCGGCTTCACGCCATATTGCGCCACAATATCGCGCTTCACAAAATCCGATACACTGATTACTGCTTCGGAAGCATGGATCGACGTCAAGTACCTCGCATTCCGCGTAGCGATTTCCGCCTCGTCAAAGTGGTGCGGCAAATGGATGTGCTGCAAGTCATGAATCGTGAGTATGTTCCGGTAGTCCAGCAGCTCGTCATGCACATAGCCTCCAATTGAATGTATCAGATCGACGCTTATCATTCGCGAGGGGTGCTCAGATCCATCAAGTGCCACTACCCCAAGTCTTTCCAGATTCCCGCTAGGTCGACCCTCCGATCGGTCATAACTGACTCGCTCAGGAACCAGGGCAAAACGGTCACTGTCAATCAGCGCCATGTTCGAATCTGACTTGAACAGCCAATCTTGAAAAACCCTATCCGGACAGTACAGGTAGAACGTGTCCTGGCGGCTAACCTTCGCAAGAGCCGCCACCAGCTCATAGGCCATTTGTTCCAATCCACCGGCCCGGCCCAATACCATCCAGCGCAAATCGAGAAGTACATCCATACGATCGTTCTTAAAAACCGCCTAAGCCAGTATCGTATTATTCCAAAAGTGGATCATAGAGAATATTCTGCAATGCCGTGAATAAGGTTGAATCGGAAAATCGACCGCGAGTATCCAAACCGCCAGAGAACCATGCAACTGCGAAAAAACAAGGCAAGCTTCCGCTCAACCATCCACCCTGATTCATAGCCAATGACATCAAGGATCGTTCAAAAGGTCAGACTTCTAAAAATCGAATTCAAACCGAACTTCCCGCTTTTCATTCCTCCTCCGGCCTTACACCTTACGCGTCGACATGCCTACGCCAGACAGAACCGGACGACTTCCTGTGACTCCCCTATCCGGGTTTCTCGGCGCCGGCAAAACCACTTTGCTCAACCACCTTATACGCAACGCCGCTGGGGAGCGGATCGCCATCATCGTCAACGATATCGGCGAGGTAAACATTGATGCTTCTCTCATCCAGTCAGAAGTCCGCCAGCTCGATGGAGCCATCGACCAGATTGTCGAACTCAGCGGAGGCTGCATCTGCTGCTCCATCCAAGACGATCTTGTCGCCGCTCTCTCGGAGCTAACCCAAAACCGACAGATCGACCGACTCGTCATCGAGTCTACCGGAGTCGCCGAGCCAGTATCTATCGCCCAAACCTTCTTCGCCGACGACATCACCGGTCGCCCTCTTGAGGACAGTGCCTGTATCGACTCTCTCGTTACCGTTGTAGATTCACCCTTTTTCCTGCGCGAGTGGAAGGCCCACGAGGAAAAGGGCACCCAACGAACGCTCCTTCGCCAAGAGGACGACCGCCCTATTTTCGAGCTGCTCATTGAGCAGGTCGAATGCGCCGACATCCTCGTGGCCAATAAAATCGACCTGCTAGACGAACAGGAACTCCATGAGCTCGAGGCAATCCTATCCAGCCTCAACGATCGGGCCGACATGATAATAGCCACCCAAGGGAAGGTCGAAACAAAGAAAATTCTTGGAAGGCAGCGGTTCAACCCGAAGAGCACGCTATCAGGCGCGAACTGGCTACGCTACCTCGAGACCAGCGAGCCAGAGAAGCCCGACATCGCCCGATTTCGTAAAACGGAGATTTCTCCCTCCACCCTCATTCAACCTCGCCTCAGTGCCGCGATCGGGGACAAAGAGCATGCGACCCGGCTCGTGGACACCTACATTTACCGAGCCCGCAAACCTTTGGACGCCGGTCGTTTTGCTCACGTAATCAACAAATCGATACCCGGCCTATTAAGGGCCAAAGGCTATTGCTGGATCGAAGGACAGAATGACGCCGTCGGCTTCCTGTCGATTACCGGTTCCACAAGCCGTTGCGACTTTCTCGGAAAATGGTGGGCCGCTGCTCTCGAGTCCGGAAAGATTGACCGCTCGCAAATCCCCCCAGAAGTTGAACGCAAATGGGAATCCCCCTACGGGGACCGTCGGCAGGAACTGGTCTTCATCGGCGTCAATCTGGACGGCCCTTCAATTAAGGCCAAGATAGACAACTGCCTGATCGAGTAGAGTTGAAACAGCCCAAGAGAGCAGCTTTTCCATCCCGATTTCTCTCAAAGATCATACTCTCTTCAATTTGCTGATTTAGGATCAGCACCAATGAAAAAATATGGCTGCTACTTTCCATTACCGCTTCATGCTGCCAGCTCGATGACAATCCGGGAATTGAGGAGGCGACCGTCATGTTGCCCGATCAGGAGCTCGCCTCCCTAGTGAATCGAGTAAACACACCCGTCAAATCGTAACGCACCATGAATCCAATACCTCAGAAAAGGGAATTAAATTTGAATATGTGGATACAGAAAATCATTTGGTCAGAGGTGAATCCTTTCTGTTTAAAACCGCTATCAGCAATCTACTCCAGAGCGCGATCGACTTTTCTCATCCCGGTGGCCTCATCCGTATCGAGGTTTCAACTCGAAAAGACGATGTCGTTTTGACTATCACCTGCGAAGGTACCGGGATCCCAGGCTATGCCTGGGCATCGAAGATTAGACCGACTCTATTCACACCCCCGTCCCGGCCAAGAACGGAAAAGCTCCGGCCTCGGCCTCTGTTTCGTCCGCAAGTCCGTCGCCCTGAACGGAGGCACGCTCACGATCCAAAACCGCACCGGAAAACCCGACGTCAAAGCGACCCTCCACTTCTCTAGATTACAATCCTAAGACAACGCTCTATAAGGCCATAAAAAAGTAGAAGGTTCTACTTTTTTATGGCCTTATAGAATTTCGTTAATAACCGGAACACAGTTTTGAGAATCCCTTTGCGAGGTGGAGCAACTTTCTCGACGAGCAGCGAATCCACAAATGATCGAAGTCGCTTCCGTATCCGATCCGGCTTCACTGGGCCGCTCAAATCCGATCCATCGCCACGATCTTGCTAAGGGGCATTGCAATTGAGACCTTGATCCCTATCCCTAAAAACCATGACTGAAGCTGAGCACACCGAGCTGCGGAAATTCATGCGCGGACTCAAGAAGCGCAATCCCTACCAATCCGAATTTCAGCAGGCCGTAGAAGAAGTCGCGACTTCGGTTCTTCCGTGGTACCTGAAGCAGGACGCCTACCGCAAAGCAGAGATTCTGGAGCGAATCACCGAGCCGGACCGGATTATCAGTTTCCGGGTAACCTGGGAAACGGACAGCGGCGAAATTCGGGCCAACCGGGCCTGGCGTGTGCAGTTCAACAATTGCCTCGGTCCCTACAAAGGCGGGTTGCGGTTTCATCCGGACGTCAACGAAAGCGTCCTGAAATTCCTCGGGTTTGAGCAGATCTTCAAAAACAGCCTGACCGGACTGCCCATGGGCGGGGCCAAGGGCGGATCCAATTTCAATCCCAAAGGGAAAAGCGAACGGGAAGTCATGCGATTCTGTTACTCAATGATGACAGAACTGCACCGCCATATCGGAGAAGACACAGACGTCCCCGCAGGCGACATTGGAGTAGGCGCGAGAGAGATCAGCTACCTATTTGGACAATACATGCGACTGGAAAACCGCTGGAGCGGTGTGCTCACTGGAAAGGGGCTCTCCTTCGGGGGAAGCGCGGTCCGCACGGAAGCTACCGGCTGGGGATGCGTCTACTTTTGCGAGGCCATGCTGGAGCATCATGGGGAATCTCTAAACGGCAAAACCGTCGCGATTAGCGGCAGCGGTAACGTGGCCCTCTATGCGGCCCAAAAGCTAATCGAAAAAGGCGCCAAGCCGGCAACGTTGAGCGATTCAGGCGGGCTTCTCCACTTTAAAGACGGGATGACTCTGGAGCAGCTGGAAATCATTCGCAAGTGGAAGGAGCAAGACCGCGGACGGTTGGCGGACCTCCAAATCAAGGGAGTCGCATACCGCGAATCCAAAAACCCATGGGGAGTCGACTGCGACGTGGCCATGCCCTGCGCCACGCAAAACGAACTCGATCATGAAGACGCGCAAACTCTGATTAAAAACGGCGTCATAGCCGTTTGCGAGGGGGCCAACATGCCAACCACCGCCGAGGCGATTAAGGCGTTTCGCGAAAACGGCGTACTGCACGCTCCCGGCAAGGCTTCCAACGCGGGAGGTGTCGCAGTAAGTGGACTCGAGCAGAGCCAGAACGCGATGCGGATCAGTTGGAAACGAAACGAAGTGGATCTAAGGCTCAAGGCGATCATGCAGGACATCCACGACCACTGCGTCGAAGAAGGGGTAAAGGACGGCCGAGTCAACTACGTCGACGGCGCCAATATCGCCGGCTTCAAAAAAGTCGCCACCGCCATGCTCGCGTACGGAGCAATCTAGCTGCGCCTGGTTGTAGAAAAGTCTTGTATTTCGCGACTGGGATTTCGCTTCGGAACTATTAACGCAGGGAGCCATCATAAAAAGAATCCGTCTACCGCTCCCCCGGACTCTCAGCCCATGTCCATATACCTATCTAAACCTATTCTCGGCACTACTCGATTCCGCTTTCTCTGCGGGATCGCTTGGCTAGCGACATTATCCTGTCCAATCGTTCCTCTTTCCGCACAGGAGGCGGAAAGCGCTGATGGGTTCGATTTGGAGGAGTTGCTAGACGCGGGCCAGGCACTGTGGGAGTCACTCGCCCCATCCGAAATCCAGGAAGAGTACCGCCTGCCCACTTTCGAGGAGGTCACGCAGTTTCTAACCACGATCGAGTCCTCGCTAGCGGATGGCGACGCTCAAAGTCTTGCCCCTTACGCCGAACCAGCCAAACAAATCCTCCTTCTGCTGAGAGGTTTCGAAGGCGGTGATGAACTCGCAGATTGGCTCCAGCCGCGTATCGACTATCTGGTGGCGTCCGATGAGATTCAGAAGGCGCCCCCGATCCGAGTCACTCCCCGCAGGCCCGGCGCGCCACCGGTCGGGAAACCGGTTTCGCCTCAGTTTACCCAGCAGTACTGGAGTGAAGTGATTGCCCGGCGCCCGAAACCGAAACTGGCCGACCGCTACATTCCCGTATTCAAAAAGGCCTTCAAGAGCAAAGGCGTGCCCACCGAACTGGTTTGGCTTTCCGAGGTCGAGTCCGCGATCAACCTCAAGGCCCGCAGTCCGGTCGGCGCCTACGGCCCCTTCCAGTTCATGCCGGCTACAGCGGAGCGGTTCGGCTTGAGAGTCGGCCTGTTTGACGAGCGTTCCAATCCCCGAAAAAGCGCCGAAGCCGCCGCGACCTACCTAAAGATCCTTTATCAGCAATTCAAATCCTGGCCATTGGCTTTGGCAGCCTACAACGCCGGCGAAGGTAGAGTCGGCCGTGCCCTAAAGTCGACGGGAGCAAAGGAATTTCAGCAAGTTTCCTCGAGCCTTCCCACCGAAACGCGCATGTACGTGCCAAAGGTCCTCGCCACCGTCGCCCTGCGTGAATCCATCGACCCGGCAACCCTTTCGTCAATTCTCAGCTTCAGCGATTCCGAATCGGACCTGCACGCATCGAGAATTTCGACTGCCGACCCTCCGGACTCTTACCGATAAACCTCATTAGGTCCGTCCTAATTCCGTTGGAGTGGATGCCAATTACCTAACTTGTTCCAAACTGCTGAATAGGCCGTTGGGAGTCAGACAAATTTTCTATACTTTGGATAGCGTTTGAAATAGCTTGCTCGGCCGATGTACCAACTCAGGACATACCAACAGGAAGCGGTTGATCGCACCCTTCACCACTTTAGGAGGAAACGGACCCCGGCGGTCATCGTTTTGCCTACGGGGGCGGGAAAGAGTTTGGTAATCGCTGAATTGGCCAAAATTGCCAAGGGGCGCGTCCTGGTACTCGCTCACGTCAAAGAGCTGGTAGAGCAAAACCACTTGAAGTACGAGAGCTATGGTCTGCAAGCGGGGATCTATTCCGCGGGCTTGAATCAAAAGGACAGCGCGAGGAAAGTTATCTTCGGTAGTATCCAGTCAGTCGCGAACGCGGACGACGACTTCTTTAAGGACTTTACGCTCCTCGTGATCGATGAGTGCCACCGCGTCGGCCTCGAACCAGACAGTCAGTACGCTAAGGTAATCAAGCGGCTGAAGCAGAACAATGGGCGTATTTGCATTTTGGGCCTCACCGCCACCCCTTATCGGCTAGGACTAGGCTGGATCTATAACTACGCGATCCGTGGAGAGTTGAAGACGCAGGAAATGCGCTTCTTTAAGCAATGCATCTACGATCTGCCCCTTGAGTATATGATACGGAACCAATACCTTACGCCTCCCGTTAAGGTAGATATTCCAGTAACGTCGTATGACTTCTCTGAGCTGACTGAAGGGGGCAATGCCTATACGATGGCCCAACTGGAGGAAGTGCTGCATCAGCAACGACGCCTGACGCCCCTGATCATCAAAAACATCATTGATATCACCGATAGCTACAAGCGGCAGGGCGTGATGATCTTTAGCTCCACAGTGAAGCATGCCCAAGAGGTGATGGAGAGCCTTCCGAAGGGACAGGCACGACTCGTTCTAGGAGAAACCGAGGCCAGCGAGCGGGATCAAATTATCGATGATTTCAAGAAGAGAGCGTTTAAGTATTTAGTCAATGTATCCGTCCTGACAACCGGGTTCGATGCGGCTCATGTCGATGTAATCGCTATCCTGCGTCCCACAGAGTCGATTAGCTTGTATCAGCAAATCATAGGCCGTGGTTTGCGTTTGGATACGGATAAAAAGGATTGTCTAGTCTTAGACTATACCGGAATGGGGCATAGTATTTTCAGCCCAGAGGTTGGCGAAAAGAAAACCGTATCCGAATCGGTCGCCGTGCAGGTGCCCTGCCCTGAATGCGGTTTCGTGAATGACTTTTGGGGTATCGTCGACCTTGATGGAAATATCATCGAGCACTTCGGTCGCAAGTGTCGCGGCGGGCATCATAATCCGGAAACCTACGAGTTTAGGCCCTGTGGATATCGGTTTCGCTTTAAGGTCTGCGACCAGTGCTCCGCTCAAAACGACCTCACTGCTCGCGAGTGCCGCAGCTGCGGCAATGTGCTGATTGATCCCGACACAAAACTCAAACAGGCTAAGCTTTCCAAAAATGCTCACGTGCTTACGCCAGATTCGATCGAGATGCTCGAGCGCTTCGACAAAAACGGGATCCCCTACTTGCAGGTAAAATACTACGACTATGACGCCCGGCACCTGGCTGAGATTCACTACCTCGACAATCAAACCAGCCTTAAGAAGTTTAATGTCAATTTCTTGAGATCGCATCTAAAACGGCCCGAAATGACGCTCAACATTCACTCAGTCAGCGAAGTAGTGAAAATGCAATCACAGCTTAGAATGCCTGCCTTTTTGATCGGTCGCAAGCAGGGCAAGTTCTGGAAGATCACGGAAAAAATATTCCGCGAGGAGCTTTAGCTATACTTCGCTGGATTTCGAACTGTTGTTACTAAATAGGGCGAATCGCTTCGCAAGCGGAACCCCGCCGTTTCCTGCATGGAAAGGTAGGGCTGACGATCCCTAGTCAGCCGATTTTCCCTACAGCAATTTGCGGCTGCTTAAGGATAAGCTACCCTACCTACGGGAGTCACTCGAAGCCATGTTAACTCGGCGCCAATGACAGCTGGTCGCCTCCGCGGTCAACGACCCTGAGCAAGTTTCCCCGAGTCTTCCCAACGAAACCCGCATGTACGTGCCCAAGGGCCTCGCCACCGTCGCCCTCCGTGAATCCATCGACCCGGCCAGCCTTTCATCGATACTGAGTGTCAGCGAATCCGATCGGGCCCTGCAGACATCAATAATTTTAGCCACCGATCACCTGGATCCTCACAGATAGACAAACATCGGTCCTCCTGTGCACTGAAAACGGTAAGGTTACCATTTCTAGCGGACAGAGCAGTGGAGTCACTCGACAAGCCAGGCGAGTGATCGCGTCGAAAATCTCAGGCGGACTACTGGACTGAGATGCCGCAACCTTCTAAAACACCTCCAGCTATATCCACTCTAATTTCTTGAACCCCTTCTCCCTCTCAACGGCCGTCCTTCAGGCGGGCTCGGAGTTCGATGATAATCTCGTCGGCTTCTTTGGCGATGTCGATGACTTCCACGAGGATCACCCCCATTGCTGCGAATTCAATTAGCTTCTGTTCCTGGCACGACTCCAAGGCGGTAATGGCGTCGTCCAGATAGACGCGGGCCCGCTTCAGTCGGGCGATGGTCATGCCGCAATGATCGATCGCTGGCGGCCAATCCTGCCCGTTGAGGGCTCCGGCCAATTTGGCTCCCGCTTTGGTGACGGATTCCAGCAAGTACGCCAAGAACTATTGATGTCAGCAGACCACCCATCCGCTTACATCCGCTGACGTCCATCGCATGCAAATGGCGGAAGCCTGAACGGCCTCTCTTTGGAGTGGCCGTCGGTTTCGACGGTCGCTCCACGACGCTTGGGTGGCCTGATCCTTTGATGACTTGTGGACCGGAGTCCGGATCGACGATATGAACTTGAGAGCGCTACGCCATTACCGGCGCTTCTTTTCCCAAAGGTACGCTCAGGATTTCCGGGCCGTCTTTATTGATGATAACGGTGTGCTCAAAATGCGCGGACAGGCTGCCGTCAGCGCTTAAGGCGGTCCACCCATCGGACGCCATTTTTACGGAGTACTTGCCCATGTTCACCATGGGTTCGATGCAAACAACACAGCCTTCGCGGAGCTTGGGTCCATTGCCCGGCTTTCCAAAATTGGGAATTTGCGGTTCCTCGTGCAGGTTCCGTCCTACACCGTGTCCCACGAAATCTCGAATCACAGAAAAACCGCCCGTCTCAACCACTCGTTGCACCGCATGGGAAATCTTGCCCACACGGTTACCGAGACGAGCCGCTTTGATCCCTTCGTACATTGACGCTTCGGTGACGTCGAGGAGTCGCTGCACGTCAGGAGCGACGCGACCTACGGGCATCGTGCGGCAGTTATCTCCAATGTATCCGTTGTATCGTGTGCACACATCGACGCTAATGATATCGCCCTCGCGCAATACGCGATCGAGGCTTCCAATTCCATGAACCACTTCGTCGTTTACGGACAAGCACGTGTACGCGGGATAAATCCGCGAACCGACTTGGTACTTATAACAAGCGCTCTCGGCTTCCAGCTCATCGATAAAGCGACGCCCTGCCTGGTCCAGGTCGTATGTATTCATGCCCGGAGTGACGAGCGCGCACATCTTATCCAAAACGGTCGCAGCGACCTGTGCCGCCTCGCGTATCGATTTCATCTGTTGCGCGTTCCTGACAATCATACTTCCTCTAGATCAATCGGTGATCTCCACACCAACAATAGCCAACTTTTACTTATTACAATAAAATCCTTCCAAACCACCCGATTTAGCAAGTGCGAAACAAGCAAGTGAGGCTGACTAGGCGGAGGGAGGGAAAGATCTAAAAAGAGTCGCACGCCAGAAGTCGTTGCCCTTCCCGGGGTTCATCGCGGTGCAAAACCGCTCCTACGGATCCTCTTGAAGGTTGAGGTGGCCGATTAGGGATCAGTTTTAGCGGATGCATCGTCTCATTCGTGATTAACCCTCCTAGGTTTATCGCGGTGTAAAACCGCTGCTACATTTTTTGGAGACATTTTCCGCCAATGCCGCATGGCGTGAGCGCCTTGCCCTAAAGATTCGAATTCCTAGGAGCTCTCTTCGGTGTTTTCTTCCAAGAGAGAGTCTTCGATGGCCTCGGGGGGGAGCGCTTTTTTCGCTTTCGCTCCCAGCGTCTTGATATCCTCAACACTTTTGACGAGGTTTCCTCTCCCTGTTTTGAGTTTACTAAAGGCCGCGTCGTAGGCCTCTTGGCTTTTGCCGAGGCGCTTCCCGATTTCCTCCATGTCGGCGTAGAAGCCCACAAATTTGTCGTAGAGGGCCCCACTGCGGCGGGCAATCTCCAGCACGTTTCTGGTCTGCTTTTCCTGTCTCCAAATATTGGCTACGGTCCGTAGGGTAGCGAGTAGCGTGGAAGGAGTCACAATGACGACACCTTGACCAAAGGCGAAGTCGAAAAGAGCATCATCGGCCTGCATGGCCATGGTAAAGGCCGGTTCGATCGGAACGAACATGAGGACGAAATCGGGCGAGTTGATCCCGTACAGCGATTCGTAGCTCTTCTTGCTGAGACCGGTTACGTGAGTCCGGATACTGAGAACGTGCTCCTTAAGCCGCTGCTCCGATTTTTCCCTATCCTCTTCATTCGCGCAAGCCTCGTAAGCAACAAGGCTAACCTTTGAATCCACGACGAGATGGCGCTCTTCCGGCAAGCGCACAAGCACATCAGGATGATATCGACGCCCATCCTCGTCGGTGAGATGAGCCTGCGTAACATACTCCTGTCCCGCAACCAGTCCTGATTTTTCCAATACGCGCTCAAGAATCATCTCACCCCAATTCCCTTGCGACTTAACCTGCCCTTTTAACGCCGTCGTGAGATTTTGGGCCTCTTCGGTCATCTTGCGGTTTAGCAGGTGCAAGTTCTTGAGCTGCTCATTCAGAGCGGCCCGGTCCTTGATCCCCTCTTCATGAACTTTGTCCACTCGTTCGCGGAATTCCTTTATCCGTTCACTGAACGGATTGAGCAGCTTGTCTATGGTCTCTTTATTCTGTACGACAAATTTCTTGCTCTTCTCGTCCAGAATTCGGTTGGCCAGGTTTTCAAATTCGGCGGTGAGCTTCTTCTGAATCGCAGCGAGCTCCTCTTTTTGCTCGGCGAGTCGTTTCTCTTGCGATTCGGCCCGTTCTCCCGCGGCCGCCAGTTTGCCGTGCAGGCTTGTATTCTCCTCGCGCAATACCTCCACTTCGCCTTGAGCTTTGGACAAGGACTGGTCTAGGTTTTCAGCGCGTTCTTTCAGTCGAGCCATCGCTTCGGTTTCTGCCGTCCGCTCGCGCTCCGCTTCCTCCAGTTCCTCCGGAGTCGGCAATTTCGCCATGCTCAAACGATACTGCTGTATCACCCATGCCGCTACAAATCCTAGCAGCAGGGCAACCACCCAGTCAAAATCTCCCAAAGCCTCAATCACGGAGTTCTACCTGAATTTTTCTCGCAGCAGGAAACCCCATACTGCACTGGCTGCCGTCCGCGAACTGCACCGACAAGATTCCGGCATGTCCGTCCCGAGCCACCACCGAAACTCCGATGCCCGGAGTCAGACGGTTCGATTCGAGGTACTGGAGAAAGCCCTCCCCTTGGTCCTCGATGCGGCTTATGGTAACCGCTTGACCCTGATCGCACTGATCCAAGGGAATCAGGTCACGCTTGGCGATCTTGCCGCTTGCCGAAGGGATTGAGTCCCCATGCGGATCCACTTTAGGATTTCCGAGCAAGTTGTCGATCCGCTCGAGCAGGCGGTCGGAAATCGCGTGCTCCAAGGTTTCCGCTTCCTCGTGAATCTCGTGCCACTCCATCCCCAGGATTTCTACGAGAAACAGCTCGACCAATCGGTGCCTTCGCAAAACCAGCAGGGCCAGTTTCTCTCCGGGCTCCAGCAACTTGACACCTACGCGAGGGATGTACTCCACATGATTGGACTTCGCGAGAGACTTGACCATTGAAGTCGCTGTACCCGGCGTCACTCCCAGCGAAGCTGCCAAATCACCCATGCCAACGATCCCCCCTTCGCCCTGTTCAAACTGAAGGGCATAAACTTGTTTAATATAGTTCTCGACGGTACTGGATGCCATGGGAGCCTAGCGACTCGCTATTGGTGGCGAATTACGTTCCAGATTGAAAGCCTTTATGCAGAAAACCGTGATCAATCTGCATCGAAACGGAATTGGAACAAGCAACGTTCGCCGAGGGATCCAATTGGAAAATTATTGTAAATAGGGGAAGCAGGAAAGCGGCCGATTCACGGAGGGAAAATCATGCCGATGTAATCTTTTCACTCTATGGGCCAAAAATTGATAGTTCACATCGTAGAGGACGATCCCTCTACCCGTCGTCTCCTCGAAAACCTCACCAGCTTGCTCGGCTACAAAACTGCCGGGTATGACAATGGGGACGAAGCTTGGGACGCCTTCGCCGTCGAGAGCCCTCAGATCGTGATCAGCGACTGGAAAATGCCGGGAAAAGACGGCCTCGAGCTTTGCCGACGCCTCCGCCAGATGCATGCGGAAACCTACACCTACTTTATTCTCGTCACGGCTCAAAGAAGATCGCGGGCGAATCTCGAGCTCGCCCTAGATGCGGGGGTCGACGACTTTCTTAAAAAGCCGATTGGCTCAGACGAAATCTGGAATCGCTTGCGAGTCGCCGAACGCATACTCGGTTTCAACCGGCAGGTTAAGACCCTCGAAAGCCTAATTCCCATTTGCGCCTACTGTAAAAAGGTCCGCAACGAGACCGACCTTTGGGAGCAAATCGAGCAGTACGTCAACGAACGTACGGGAGCGGACTTCACGCATTCCATTTGCCCGCCTTGCATCGAAAAGCACGTACGGCCCCAAATGGATGCCTACAAGAAGGAGCAAAAAGCGAAACGCGCCTTGTCCGATTCCTGATCTCCGCTGCGCTTCAAGGAATCTACTTGAGCTGGACCAAGGTCGCGCCCCAGCTACCCGAGCTTTCGTCACCCAGCCTAAAACTCTCCACGCGATCTGACTTTCGCAAGAGGGCATGCACGGTCTCCCGAAGCGTCCCTGTTCCCTTGCCATGAATCACTCTCACCTGACGGATGCCCTTTTCTTCACAGGCGTCGAAATAGTCCTCTAGTAGATACTTCACGTCGGAGGGCCGAAACGTATGCAAATCAAGTTCTCCGTTTATCGGTATTTCAATGGGGTCCGGCTCTTCCACTACTCTCTTCTCTCCTTTGATTCTAACATAGCTGAAACTTTCTTAAATCGCTCGTTAAACTGTCGAATTACAAGCAAGCAACCGTGCATTTTAAATGGCTTGGCTGTAAATTGCCCGCTTCGATTCATCAACTCATGAAATTCTGGAAAACATCGATCACTCTGGCGACTACGATTCTGGCCGTAACGATGGTTTTTTCCAATGAGGGAGACAACAGCAAGCTGCTTCCCCCGGTTCCGATTTACAAGGTGTCGCCCAAGCACCCGGATGATCTCTACGCGAGAGCAATCTACGGTGAGGCTGTAATCGCCGTTACTGTGGATATATTTGGCGGGGCGATGAAGCCCGAAGTTGAAACCGCGACCCATCAGGATTTCGGGATCGCCGCTGCTAAGGCCGCATCCGAGTGGATCTTCGAGCCAGCGACTAAGGACGGCGTTCCGATCGAATCGCGAGTCAAGCTGCCTTTCGTTTTCGAAATCGCGTTCGAACACAAATTCAACGTTGAGATGGGTCGCGAAATATTCGTCGAGCTAAACCATGCCATTGTGCCTTCGTCAGAGCTAGACAAGGATCCGCTGCCTAGCTACGTGCCTCCTTTCTCCAATTTTTATCCGGAGAATTTCCGGAATAGCGGGAAGTCCGCCGCCGTGAATCTCGAGTTCGTCATAGCTCCTAACGGTGAAGTTCTGAATCCCCGTATCCTCTCGATCACCACCAATGGGTTTGAAAAAGCGGCCCTTCAAGCAATCAGCAGCATGAAGTACCGACCTGTAGTCGTGGATGGCAAACCCGCCTACGTATCCATGATTCGTCCCATCCAGCTCACGGAGTGAGGCGGAAAGTGCCGTTTCTAGTCGGTGGTATTCAAACGATCATTGAACGAATCATTTTGGGCGTTCGATCGGCATCGGCGTAGCCTCGTCGACTATCTGCCTTTGATGTCAGACATCAACGAATACGGCGGCTGAAGACGTGTACCCATGAACAAAGTTTCGTCCGCCCACGGGTCCGAATTCTCCGTTTCCGAAAAATCCGACTTGGGCTTGTGGCGTTATGAGAGGGTAGATACTCGCCGCATCGTGGTGCTCAAGGCCAAACAATCCCGTGCCGCGGCCTGAACAATTACTCAAACAGGCCCCATAGATCCGCTTCCCTTCCAGTTCCTGGCGGAAAGCGGCAACCAATTCCTCAAGCTCTTCGCTAGCGCCCTTTCCGTCGCGGATTTGGAACTGTACCGATTGCCCAACACGAGGGAACGCCCCGACCGCTAGTGAGCCCTTGGACGGATCGGCAGCCAATAGATTGCGCACCAGAAAATCGCCCCTTTTGAACTCCTCCAAATACTCGTCTACCGCAAGCCCCACAAAGACGTGCCCTCGGCTCCTCCGGCGCATCTCTTCCCCAATCCCCTGAAAAGTCTCTTCGAGAATGGTCAAGGCAGGTCGGTTGCCTATCCGCTCTAGCACGTTGCCATGGGCTTTGGTCACCGTCCAGGCATCACCGATCGGTGTGCAACCCTGCGCCGTGAGCCCTAACAGCTTAACACCACCGCCAATGCCCACCACAACACCGCCATCAGCGATAACCGAATCGTTCCAAATCACAGCACTTGTTCTCGCTTCGCTATCGAAATGGGCCAATCCACCGTAGATCGGGGCATTGGGAAAATCTCGCTCCCAGGACTTGATCAACTCCTCAACGCTTACGTGTAGCGGTTCAGCAAATACCAGCCAACCATTTATGCCTTCGCTCCCAGGGTCAAATTGCCTTCGCCAGAATCCGGGCTCTTCGCATGTGATTCCCTTTTGCGACTCTTTCGCTGAAAATCCTAGATCAACGATACGCCCACCTGGGAGGCAGAAAAGCCCAAGGGCAATGCCGCCTGAGCGCTCGAACTCCAACTGGTTGGAAATCACCCCATTGGAAACGCATCCCGCCAAGGTGGGTATACCCAAGGACGACCGAAGTACATCTACGATATCTTCCGCAAAGTCGATCCAGTCAGAAGAAATGAATACAAGCCCGAAGTCTACCTCTCTGGGCAGAAGAGCCCGACGCAGCCTCAAGGCCCAACGCTTGAATTCCAATTTGTCCCACGGCTCGTTCCATCGATCCGCGACGCTGTAAGACTGTTCATCCACCTCAATCCTGTTGCTCGTTGATTCTCTTCGCCAAAACCAGTCGGTTGATTTTGGCATTGTGCCGCACATCTACCGGAAACGCCCGATCGAACAGGACAGTCTTTATGTCGCTCGTAACCGATGTCTTTGCTGCTGCCTCTCGAAGACCCTCGATAAACTGGGTACGTTCCTTTTCGGTTTGAGGAAACGCGTTTTTAAGCGGCTCCACCACGATCGCGGGAATCGTACGGCTGTTTTGCCGCAAACCAATCAGAGCCGACCGAAATACCTGAGGCGCCGTATTGAAAACACCTTCACAACAATCCGTGTAGTACGTCTTGCCTCCACATTCAACTCGCTCCGCTTTTCTGCCACAGAACCAGATTCTTCCCTGGTCATCGAAATATCCCAAGTCCCCCATTCGATGCCAAATTTGTCCCCCAGAGTCGATCTTCGCCTCACGGGTTTCCTTTGACAATCCATCGTATTCCCGCGTCACACTCGGACCTGTGGCGACAATTTCGCCGATTTCGCCGCAGGATGAGGGCTTCTCGAGAGCCGAGGCGTCTAACGGTTCATCACTGACTGGAATAATCTTAACTTCCACCCCTGGCAGCGGACGCCCCACACAGGTCCCTTTCCCCTGGGTCGTCAAATGGGCGGTTTCACCCAAGACTTCGCCATCAGAGATTGAGGAAACCGGCAGAACCTCGGTCGCTCCGTAGGGCGAATGCACCTGCCCTTGCTCCAGGATTTTTCGAAACTGCCCCATAAGCAGCGGGGGAACGGACGCTCCCGCCATGAGAATTCGCTTCAAGCTAGGCAAGGTTTCCCCTCTTTCGACGCAATAGGCCCCAATCTTCTTCCATAGAACGGGTGATCCAAAGGAATTGGTTACTCCGCACTGCTGGATGGCTTGAACGATCTTTGCCGGGTCGACTGTTGCCGGTTTGCTCGGGTTGATCTCCGGCACGACCGTCGTCATGCCCAAGGCGGGATTGAATAGCGCAAATATGGGCAGCATAGGAAGATCCACTTCCCCTTCAGAGATTCCGTACTGCTCGCGAATCGCGGAAACTTGGGCCTCAAACATTCCGTGCTCGTAGCACACTCCCTTCGGCGGGCCGGTCGAGCCGGACGTGAACAGAATCGCGGCCAGATCGCGGGCGGTGGTTTCGGCCGCTGCGATCCCTTGCGCGCCATTTGATGAAGGGGCTCTCGAAAGCGCTCCCCCCACCTTGACTCGCGTACGGAGTGACTTGAAGGAACCTCGGAAAATCCGGGAAACCCAAATCGCCAGCGAGATTCCAACCAAAGCATCGGGCCTGGATCGCCGGACACAGGAAAGAAACGAACGAAGCCCCATGCCCGGATCGATCACGATCGGAACCGCGCCGATTTTGAAGAGGGCAAAGCAAAGAGAGATCAAGGGCAGTCCGGGTCGGGCCATAAGGAGCACACGGGATCCTCGGCCGATTCCCCGCCCGAGGAGGCGACGACCCCAATTGTCCTGCTCTTGGGCGAGTTCACGGAAGGAGAGAACCAAATAGTCGATTTGCCCGTTCGGGTCTCTCCCTCGAGGGATTTTCAGGGCTTCTCTTTCGCCCATTTTTTCCGCCATCTCATCGAGATAACGTGAAACGTTGGAAACCAAAGAATTCGAATCGCTATTTCCCACGCCCTAGAAACAATCCAAAGTGACGTTGCCTCGGAGCACCGGTTGCAAAACTAACGGGCCCCTAGTTGGAAACGCGGAGCAGAAAATGGGCTTCGGAGGCTCAATCGTCCGCAATTGTGAAAAGTCCCCAAAGAAACCGTAATCGTCCGCCACTGGTATTCTTTCGCGGCACCAATTCAGAGGTTTTCACTCCGATGGTCATCGGACCCGTTTTACTGTAGGTTTTGTTTTCCACCGTAACCCACCCGGCAACGGTCGCTTCAGAGGAACCGTACTTTGTGGTCGCGTAGCCTGAGAACAAGGCGGCAAACAGAGAAATGACTAGAATCGATGCGAGTTTCGTTTTCATAGCGACAGCAGGGGTTCGTAAATTTTTAACAATCAGCTGAGACTATCAACGAGACCTCTGAATGCATCAAGGCAATAATCCAAGCCGAAATGGGCTTTTCAGACCCCCATTACTCTTCTGCAGGAGGATCATTCGATTCCGCCGATTCAATAATCTGCCTCAGAAGCTCTTTCTGCCAGTCGAGCAGACCTTTCATCGCATTGGAGTCGCGGGCCAGCTGGGCCACGTGGCTCCTCGTGGCAATCAAAGTAGGATCGATACCCAGCTCCTCGGCCACTCTATTTCGGTGCAGCTTGATCTTTTCCTGACGATCCAGCTCCACCTGACTCAGGGGACCTTTTGATTCTTCGCGGGGAGGTAACTTCGGAAGCGAACTCGCATCGCGGGCCTCTCCTCGCTTCAAGGCATCCACTAGGCCTTGCTTTTTTCGACGCTGAATCCCGGGAGGAAGCGATTCGAAAACGAACTCCCAGTTTCCCTCGGAAACCGCCTCAGCGAGCTTCAGCATGTACTCGTTGCCTAGCACTTTAAACGGGGGCCGGTCGAGTCGACGGGCCAGGTCGTCCCGCCAATGCCACAGTTCATAGAGCGCCGCCTTCCCTTTGCCATCCAATTTATTCGCCCGGGATATTCGCCAGGAATGCTCGCTGCCTTCAGGAAATCCGCTCTGAGCGGTCTCAATCTGATATTCACAGCGTTGCTCGAGCCAAGCCTCGCGACCGTGCTCGCGGATCCGCTCCATGAGGAGGTCTCTGAGTCGGTGCAAATAAAGCACATCATTGGCCGCGTATTTCAGCATCTTCTCCGTCAATGGACGCTGCGACCAGTCGCTCTTCTGACTGTCTTTGGGCATTTTGACCTCGAAAAACTCCTCCAGCAGAGCGGCCAATCCAAACTTCTTAATCCCCAGGAGTTGGGACGCTAGCATCGAGTCGAATATACTCGTGGCCCTAAAATTGGCGAATTCCTTAAAGAGGCGCAAATCGAAGTCGCTGCCATGCATGATGAGATGCATTCCATTGAGCGTCTCCCAGAATCGGGAGTATTCAATCTCCGCGAGCATGTCCAAAAGGTAGGTTCGATGGTCGAATCTCAGTTGAAGCAGGCAGAGCTGCGTGGCGTAGTGATGGAGATTGTCCGCCTCGCTATCCAGAGCGATTTCAGTTTGCGACTCCAGCCGATCACAAAGATCGTTCAGGCCTTCTTGGGTATCGATGTATTCAAATGATTCGTCTTCCATGCTCGGTTGCGAGAGCGGCTAAGATCGCGACCACCCTTTCAGGAAAGCCTCAACAAGCAAGGGTAAATCATCACTGTATCCTCCTTCCAATGTCGCCGCCACTGGTATCTTTGCCTCAGCAAGCCAACTCCCTAGAGTCTCGAAATCACTCGATCTCAATCTCATGTCCGTCAATGGATCCAGTTCGTAGGCGTCAAACCCCGCGGATACAAGAACAAGCTCTGGCTCAAAATCGAGGATTGCCTCCCAAGATTTCGCCAAAACTTCCATGTGGACTTCTGGCGGAGTTCCTGGACTAACCGGAAAGTTTAGAGCATTGCCGCGTGAAATCGTCCCCGTTCCCGGATAACAGGGATGCTGATGGACGGACACATATAAAGCGCCCGCTAATCCTTCCAGGATCGCCTCGGTTCCATTCCCATGATGGGCGTCAAAATCCCACACGGCCACTTTTTCAATCCCGGTTTCCAAGGCCTCCAGGGCCGCTATCGCTATATGGTTAAGATAGCAAAATCCCATCGCCCGGGTCTGCTCCGCGTGATGCCCAGGCGGACGCATGAGAGAAAATGCCTTTTCGCCACTTAGGGCAGAAGCCATCGCAGCGAGCGTACTGCTTGTGCCCAACCGTGCGATTTCAAAAATGCCATCGTGAAAGGCGGTATCCGCGTCAAACGCTCGCTCTTCTTGGAGCCGATCCAAATGAGACCGAGGATGCGCCCTCAACAGTGAAAGATCCAAGGCCACTTCAAAGGGTGCCCAAATCCACTCGGGTTGCCGTTCCTTTAACCAAGCTACCGTTGCTTCAACTCTTTTCGGTCGTTCTGGATGTCCTGGGGAATGATAGGTTAAGCACTGTGGGTAGGAGTAGATTTTCATGAAATGCAACCGCTCCCGATTAAGTCAGACCTTATCACCCTTCTAGGCAAACGGAATATCAAGGGGAGTGATCCTTTAGATACCGACGCCCGCTACGGCCGTCTCACCAATATTGGCTTATGCTTAATTGGGCATAGCTGTCCCGTCGCAGGTCGAAAAACGGATCTCTTGATGCGATATTGGTCAGTTTCTGAATCTCGAACTCAATCTTATGCCGACTGCCGATGCGGCGCTCGAACTCAACGCGGGCGAAAATACTTCCATTGTCCAAATCGACAAAACCACCTGCGACCAACGCCGTATCCACGTCGTCGTTCCAGGTCAGTCGCGTCCCAACGAAAAGATCTCGATTGAAGGGATTGAACGCGTTCGACCCCCGCGAGTCAAAGTGGCCCTCTAGAAGAATCCCCGCATCAACTGCGCTGCCTCCGATACCGTAAAGCGTGTATTCAAATCCCCCCACCACAGCACTGTATTCTTCCGACGAGGTGTCCCTGGCGATTCCCTCAAACTTTAATAGTCGATCGGGCTGGCTGGCTCAATACACGTCTCGGCCGTAGCGCTTATCCTTTTGCATCTGCTTCACATACGCAGCAGCAGCGGTCTCGTCCATTCCGCCCTGCTCACCCACGATGTCAATGAGCGCTTGATTAACGTCCTTGGCCATCCGGCTGGCGTCGCCACATACGTAAAAGTATCCGCCAGCATCAATCCACTCCCAGATTTGAGCGGCGTTTTCGCGCATTCGATCCTGAACATAGATCTTCTCCGCTTGGTCTCTCGAAAACGCCAGATCCACTTTATGCAAGTGCCCGGATTCGAGGTACTTCTCCCATTCGGGTTGATACAGGTAGTCGGTTGCTTGGTGCTGGTCCCCAAAAAACAGCCAGTTTTTTCCGGTGGCTCCTTTTGCGATCCGTTCCTCGATAAAGGCACGGAAGGGAGCGATTCCCGTTCCGGGTCCAATCATGATAATCGGAAGCGATCCGTCTGTGGGCAGCTTGAAGTTCGGATTGTGGTGGAAGTAAACCCCAGCGGTCGCTCCTTCGTCCCACATATCAGAAATGAACGTCGAGCATACCCCTTTTTTTGCTCTTCCAAAGGCCTCGTAGCGCACCGTCCCCACTGTCAAATGAACCTCATTGGGATGAGCGTGTATGCTGGAGGCAATGGAGTACAAACGGGCCGCCAGCGGACGTAGAAATGCGGCATAGTCGCTTGCGGAAAGAGACCTCGGTGGGTACTCTTTGACCACGTCCACCCAATCTCTCCCCCAAGTATATTCCTTTACCCATTCCCTGTCCGCGCACTTTTCCAGGAGTTCATCGAGTCCGGCTGCTTTGGCGTATTTTGTGAGAACCACTTTGGTCACAACACGCAAATCGAATTTGTCTCGAAGCGCCTCCCCGAAAGAGAAAACCTCTGCTCCAATCGTCACCTCATCAGCGGCGTCGATTCCTGTCGCCTCGAGGAACGCCTCGACCAGATCAGGCGCATTCTGGGGAACCACTGCCAATGCGTCTCCTGCATCGTACCTGAGTCCCGACCCTTCGATGGAGACCTCCGCGTGGATGGTCTCTTTGGCAGAGCCCTCCCCATTGAGGTTGTATTTTTTTAGCAGGGGAGCGGGGAAAGGGTTGCTCTTCCCGAACTCGGATTGCGTAGATTCAGCAGCTTCGCTCATTAACTAGTTGATTGTAATTTTCTCGCCTGACGGCTCCTGTTTCGGCCGTCAACAACGAAAGAAAAAGCCAAAGCCGCTCGCCGAACGCAAGAACGGAAACGCAGAAGCCGGTTCACACTAGATCCGACCAAAATAGGGGTCCCCGGGAGGTCGCTCCTAGGAAGCAACCACAGAAGCACTTACGACTTTCCAAGCTTGCTGAATTCCTTCAGGAATCCTTCAGCATCACGGTAGCCGATAAATCGAGAAACCTCGTTCCCGTTTCCATCTACGAAGATAACTGTAGGCAACGAATGGATACTAAATTTCGCAGCAAGCTCGCTGTTCTCGTCAACATCCACCTTAACAGCCACTGCCTTGTCTTTCAAAGTTGAAATAACGCTTTCATCCTTCCAAGTGGTCCGATCCAGCATTTTGCAAGGGCCACACCACTCTGCCTTGAAGTCGATCATGACCAGCTTGTTAGTCGCCTTCGCTTCCTTCTGTGCAGCCATTAAATCTCCTTCGAAAAACAAATCCTCCGCCAAAAGGGCCGGCGTTGAGAATATTCCTGCGAGAAAGAGGATAAGAACTAATGATTTCATATTGTGCTCAATGTTTTCATACCAATAGACGCGCCAAACGGCCTAACAAATTCAATAAAATGTTCTGTGGTTCGTAACCGGCGCTGAATTTCAAAGAACCAATTCTCAAAAAACCCTCCAAAAAGACCACCTGCACAAAAAGCAACAATTCGGTTGCATCGAGACCCGACACCGTATTTGGGTCATTCATCCTCGAATCCCTATTTCGAGGCCACCTCCCGTAATCACAAAGTCCATGTCCTTATTCTTCATGATATTAGGCAGCTTGGGCGTGTTCCTCTTTGGTATGCGCCTCATGAGCGAGTCCATTCAACAATTTTCAGGTGAGCGGCTTCGCAGCATCATGCGCTCGATGACTGGAAACCGGTTTGCGGGTGTAATGACTGGATTTCTCGTTACCTGCCTGGTCCAGTCCTCCTCGGCCACCACGGTCATGGTCGTTAGTTTCGTCCACGCGCGCCTCCTCACGCTTGTCCAGTCGATCGGCGTCATCATGGGGGCCAATCTCGGCACGACGACAACCTTTTGGATCATCTCGTTTCTGGGCTTTAAGTTTAGCCTGTCGAATATCGCCATTCCCGTAATCGGCGTTGGAGTGGCCATGACTTTCATGAAGACGGCTCGACTGAAGGAGATCGGCAACTTCTTTACGGGATTCGGATTGCTTTTCCTCGGTCTCAGCCTTCTCAAAAACTCGGTTCCCGACATCAAGAGCAATCCAGAAGCCTTGGAATGGATCGCTTCTCTGAGCAACTACGGGTTTGCGTCTATCCTCATCTTTCTAGCGGTCGGTGTGGTTCTCACTATTGTCGTACAGTCTTCATCCGTGGCTGGCGCTATCACCCTAACCATGGCGTACAAGGGCTGGATCGACTTTCCTCAAGCCGCCGCAATCATCCTTGGGGAGAACATTGGCACCACAATCACAGCCTACCTCGCATCGTTAACCGCCAACACGGCCGCCAAACGAGCGGCTCGAGCGCATTTCATGTTCAATATGCTCGGGGTGGTTTGGATGCTGGCCGTATTCATGCCCTTTATTTCTATGGTCGACTGGCTCATGCCTGGTTCGCCAGAAGCTTTAATCGTAGATGGTCAAGGACGGGCAGACGCGAATCCAGATCTGCCCAATCACATGGCGCTCTATCACACGCTCTTCAATTTGCTTAACATCCTGCTGCTGATCGGGTTTGTCCCCAAGATCGCCCAACTGGTAGAATGGCTGGTCAAAGAAAAACCCAGTTCCGCCAACTTGCCTACCTTCCGGTACCTGGACACGATGTCATGGGGCTCCGGGGAGCTAAATTTCTCCGAAGGGAAGCAAGCGATTGGGAAACTCGGTGATCTGAGCAAGCGCATGTTTGAGCAGTTCCTCTTTATATATAACAACCCGCAAGAAGACCTTTCCGAGAAAGTGAAAGAGATCAACCGGATGGAGGAAGAGAGTAACGAAATCACCTCAGAACTGTACGATTTTCTCATTCATTGCTCCTCCGACCATGTAAGCAACGAAACCCGACAAGAGGCGACTCGGTACCTCCGAGTGATCGCAGAACTCGAAGAAATCTGCGACTGCTGCCACCGAATCACAAACCGGGCGGCGAAACGCTATCGGAAAAACCGCTTTATCAATAAGGAGATTGAGGACGACATTGTCCAATTCGGCGAAAACGTTCAGCGTTTTATAGACTTCTACCAATCCCGTATTCAGACGAAAGTATCAGCGGCTGATATGGAAGTCGCGATCGATCTAGAGGATATGATCAACGACAAGAGACGGAAGCTGCGAAAGCGTTCTGTCAATCGGATGACCAATAATAGCGCAGAGGTACACTCGGAGCTCATCTATATTGAGATTGTGAACAATTTCGAACGTATCGCAAATCATTCGAAAAACATCATTCAGTCATTGCCGAAAGAGACAACCTAGCTGCTGAAGGGAGAACCGCTAAGGGTAACCTTTGCTAGCTAAGCGACAAGACGTCTTTCATCACCTCGACTGAGGCCAGCTTGCCCGCCATAGCTCGATAGGCCTGAATCATTTGGCGAGGCATCCCATAACTACGAAATCGAATTTCCAATGATGCAGAGTCGAACCGAAACACCGGTTCCAGTCCTTCGATCCGAGTTTCGCAATACTCGCAGGTGGAGGGATAGTCTACCGTTACTTGGCTCCCTTTGCAGTCTTCGATTCCGTCGATCATCGACTCCACGGAAACGTCGCGCCTGAACCGGCAGCGCATTCGCTCGAACAGCGAACCCGTCGCTTGATTGAAAGACTCGTCCTCGAGCAACTCTAGGCTGCTTGCGTTCATAAGTTCCGTTTCGACCAGGTAGCTGTCCGGACTGTCTTGATTCAGCGAATACCGTCGCTCCAGTAGAAAATCCTTGCTCTCAATCCGAGCAACCCCTCCCTCAACGAGGGACGAAATGTCTTTCCGCCGATAGTCCATCGCCTCTCTGTAGGCGGCAAAAAGCGCTTCGCTCCACTCCACGAGTTCCGGCTCCGCAAGTCGCGCCAGGAACTGTTGGGCCCGATCGCTGGCGTACTTGGGCACGGTGTGACGGGATTTGTCGAAACCATCGAAACGCTTCACCATGCCTTGGTGCTCCCCCACCAGGGTAAGCTGGCTGATAAGCCTTTTGTCAGCAATTTTCTCAGTTTCGTCCATCGAGATTGCAGGAGATGCCGGCAGATACTTGACACTACTCCGCCACACGCAAGCCTCTCTTCCTATGCCAATGCCAGAGAAAGAACTCCCTTTTCAGTCCCTGGCGCCTCGACGCGTACTTGTCACGGGCGCAAGTGGATTTCTCGGGGGGAATCTCATTCGCCGGCTTCTTGATCAAGGTTGCACCGTAAAAGGGCTCTGCCGACGAGCTCAGCCTGAACTGGAAGCGCTCGGAGTAAAAATGCTCTATGTCGATCTGGCTGACGCAAAATCGGTTCGAAACGCATGCCAAGACGCTGATACCGTGTTTCATACCGCGGCTAAAGTGGGCATCTGGGGAAAGTACCCAGATTTCCATGATGCGAATGTAATTGGAACCCAGGCGATCATTAACGGGTGCCGTGACTTTGAAGTAAGGAAACTGGTCTACACCAGTACTCCGAGTGTCGTTTTTAATAACGAGGCTATTTCAGGAGCCAACGAATCGTTGCCCTATGGAAATGACATTCCCTGTCACTACCCAACGACCAAAGTGATCGCCGAAAAAGCAGCCCTCGCCGCACACGGGCTTCCTCCAGGGAACCTCAAGACAGTGGCCCTCCGGCCCCATCTCATCTGGGGCCCGGGAGACCCCAATCTTATACCTCGAGTACTGGATCGAGGAAGAAAAGGGAAGCTGCGCATCGTTGGGGAAGGGAACAATCGGGTCGACCTGAGCTACATCGACAATGTAGTCGACGCTCATCTCTCCGCAGAGGCGGCGCTCGACAAACTCGAAAACAACCCAGGGGGAAAAGCGTATTTTATTAGCAATGACGAACCTGTTCTCCTTTGGGAGTGGATCAATAGTCTCCTGAACCGCAACGGCATTTCCGCAGTAAATAAGAAAATCAGCCTCGCCCAAGCCCAAAGAGCGGGAGCGGTATTGGAACTGATATGGAAAGCGCTCCGCCTGCGTGGGGAACCCCCGATGACCCGGTTCGTCGCTTCGGAGCTAGCCAAAGACCATTGGTTCGATATCGCGGCGGCCAAACGCGACCTCGACTATCATCCACGTGTTTCCATGGCAGAGGGAATGAACCGACTCCTGCAAGCCAGCGCCCTCGCATCAGACTAACAATAAAGCCAGAATTCAAATGGAACAGACCCTATATCTCGTTCGACACGCCCACGCTTCAGACTTGCAACCTGATTCCGAGCGTCCCCTCAGCGCTAAAGGCAAGAAACAGATTGAACGGATATCTAGCGCCCTCCGAAAGAAGGGACTCATCGAGCCTTCAGTCATATGGCACAGTCCGTACCTTCGGGCGATTGAGACGGCAACCCTGCTCCACGAGGGTCTCGGGCTTTCAGTGGGATTGGAAATCGTTAACGGAATCACTCCTTTCGACGACCCATCAAAGATTGCTGAACGCATCGACCGGTCCAACGAAGATATCATGGTGGTCGGTCACGAGCCAAACCTATCAAGCCTCGCATCTCTTCTCCTTTCAGGAGCCCAATCCTTCCAATGTATCGTTTTCCCCAAGACATCGATTCTGAGTTTGACACGACTCAAGGTCGGCGATCAATCCACTCCCTGGCAAATCAACTGGCATATTAGCCATAAACTTTTCAAGTAGCAGATTTGTATGAAAATTCTCCTGACAGGAGCTTCGGGATTGCTAGGGTACGCCTTCGCTCAAGCCGCGAAACGGCGCAAGCACGAAGTCATCGGCATCGTAGGATCTTATGAGGAGCCAATCGCTGAACTGGATCAGCAAAAGGCGATAGACCTCAACGACCTCGCCGCGCTTGAGCGTTTTGTTTTGGAGCAATTTCCCGATGTGATTGTGAATTGCGCGGCAATGTCCATTCCCGCCTTATGCGAATCCAATCCCAGCGCGAGCGAGCGTATCAATATTCTCGTTCCTGAAAAGCTGGCTTTGCTTTCCCGGCATTTGTTTGCCCGGTTTATCCATATCTCTACAGACCAGGTATTCGATGGAACTTCCGCTCCTTACTTCATTGGAGATCCTCCCAACCCCTCCAGTATCTACTCGATGCATAAAGCGGAGTCAGAAAAGCGAGTCCGAGACATGGCATCCGAGTTCGCATCCATTATTAGAATACCTCTTCTCAATGGAAACAGCCCACGTGGAAATCGAAGCCTGCACGAGCACCTGCTTGCCGCCTGGAGTCGAGGCGAGAAAGCCCACCTGTTTGCAGACGAGTATCGCCAACCTTGTCTTTCCGACAACTTGGCCGACGCCATGGTCGAGCTGTGTGAACGTAATGACCTCCAAGGCCTTCTTCATTGGGCTGGAGCCGACCCGCTCTCTCGTTTTGAGATCGGCCAACGAATACTGAACCACTTCGGGCTTTCGCCCGATCTAATATCAAAATCGAATCGAGGCAACCATCCCGAACATTCCCGACGCCAGGAAAACCTGACCCTCGACCTTCAACCTTTGGCAGGCCGATTGAAAACGCGTCCTCAACCATTCTCGGAACAACTCGAATCGCTGATCGTACCCAAGCAGTTTAGAGCGTGGTATAACGCCATTTGATAAAAACAAGTCCATGACTCCGCACGAACTCCACGTTCTCCCCGATTCCACTCACACTGCAGCCCAAAACATGGCTCACGATTTTCTGCTGCTCAATCGCTATCCAGACGTGAACGCGCTAAGGATCCGTCACTATGGCTGGATTCGCCCCGCGTTTACTTTCGGCATGAGCCAAACGTACAACTATGCCTTGTCTGAAGTCCCGGATCCCAGTGCCGAGATCTGCCGGCGTCCTACTGGGGGCGGTGTGGTCAACCACCTTGAGGACTGGACCTATTCGCTCGTCATCCCAGCGAGCCACCCACTTGCCCGATCGCAGCCCTCTGAAAGCTACCGGTCCATCCACGAGTGCATCGCGTGCTCTATGCAGGAGCAAGGAATGGACGTAATTTTGAATTTCGCCTCGCCGGAGCATGCGGCGCCCAGCGTCTGCTTCGAAAAGCCCGAGGTATACGACATCGTCCTTAGAAACCTTCCCACTAAAGTAGCGGGCGCCGCCCAAAAACGCTCCAAAAAGGGCTATCTGCTACAAGGCTCCATCTGGAGACCTGCTTTGCCAGATCTCGACTGGACCCATTTTTACAACGACTTTATCCAGTCGCTTTCCCGACTCGCTAGTGCAGAAACCCGCTTTAGATCCTGGCCTGATTGGGACATGTCGGAGGAAGAACAGCTCATCGAGCGTTTCGAGTCGGAAGAATGGAACCAGAGACGTTGATCTAGCTGCCTCATCCGTTCCTTTCCAATCCCAGTTGAACAACGCCTGGCCGGTTTCCTCGCTGCCCCGAAAATGTGAAATTTCGGTGAATCAACGGCAAGAGCCCATTCAACAAATGAATGGGTTTAGGCGAACGAACGCTCGATCACCTCCATCAGGCAACTTCGTCTCGATCAGCCATCCGCAAAATGGGGACATAATCGGTCACGGTAGCTAAACCAGACAAGGGATGCGCCGATCTACTTACCCAGGTAAATAGATTCCTCTAAGGAAACACCAGCATGCCGGAAAACCAGCCACAGTTGATTTCAGACGAAATCCTTTCGAACGAAACGAAGTTGTCGACCGTCCTCGTTATAGACGATGACAATGCCTCGCGTAGTCTCGTGAGGAAGATTCTTGAGCGGGAGGACTACATTTTCGCAGGAGTTGGATCGGGAGAGGAAGCCCTTGAATATTTAGAGGACAACGAACCTGACCTCATTCTATGCGATATCGTGATGCCTGAAATGGACGGCATCGAATTCTGCGCCCGCCTACACCTGAGCCCTCGCCTGGAGGAGATCCCTCTCATCATGGTTACCGGTCTTTCCACAATGGACTCTTTGAGCCGGGCCTATGAAGCGGGAGCAGACGACTACATCATCAAGCCCATTCGACAGGTTGAACTGATCAGCCGTGTCGAACACCATATTGAAATATACCGACGCGAACAGGCGGCCAAAAACCGGATAGAGAATCTATTCACTCAAAACGAATCCAAAACGAAGTTCCTCGGAGTCGCTTCTCACGACCTGCGCAATCCCCTCGTTTCCATTCGCGGTATCTCGCAGTATTTGGACAGTGAAAAGTTTGGGCCCCTGAACGATAGTCAGAAAGAGCTGGTTTCCACAATTGTACAAGCATCGGAAAGCATGCTCACTTTGGTAGAAGATTTGCTAGATGTATCCATGTTTGAATCCGGCCAGATGCGAATCGAACCGAGTATCCAGTCCTTGGAGGAACTCATTGACCACGCCGTCACGCTTCACTCACCCAACGCATCCAAAAAGAATATACGCCTAATCAAGGGCGTTCTGAACAGCGATACCGACGCGGAAATCGACCGGAGACTGGTTTCTCGGGTCATCGATATTCTTATATCAAACGCGGTAAAATTCTCCCAGCCAGATACGGAGGTCAGGCTTTTGCTTGAGAGCGATGAAACTTCGGTCACCTTGAAAGTTGAGGACCAGGGCCCAGGTATTCCAGAAGAGGAGTTCGATGCCCTATTCAAGGAATTTGGCCGGACCTCAAACCTGCCCACTGCAGGTGAATCTTCGAGCGGGATTGGACTATTCGTGTGCAAGCGAATCTTGCAGCGGCATGGCGGATCAATTTTTGCAGAAAACCGCTCCGAGGGAGGAGCCCGATTCAACGTAACCTTTAACCGGTCAATTGAAAATGGATAGAGAAATTACAGCCCGTATCGCAGATGACGAAGCGCACTTACGCACATTCATGAAGCTGCTGCTCATGGATCTTGGTGTAAAAAAAGTTTACCTGATGCAGAATGGAATGGACGCCATCGACGCGTACAAAGAGTACCGTCCCGATCTAGTCCTTCTCGACATCAACATGAATGTCATGAACGGCCTCGACGCCTTGCGTCACATCAAGGAAATCAATCCAGAAACCAAAGTGGTCATGATGACAGCCGTTTCGACCCGGGACTCAGTTGAGCAGTGCAGTCGAAACGGGGCTTCGTTCTACATTTTAAAAACTCAGACTCCGGACGAAATTCGTGCTCGGCTGAAAGATGCGATCGATTCCATTGGATTAATATCTCAAAAACCTTAAACAATGGAAACAGATAATCCCCAAAAGTTAGAGAGACGGATTACCAGTCTAGACGAGCATATTATAAAATATGACTTCGCTCAAATGCGTCGAGAGGCACAGTCCGAGTTCGATGCATCGCTCTCTACACGTGAGCTAATCGACCAGGATTCGATCGCCAGAATCTTTAATCAAACTAAGGACGATGAGAGAAATTAAGTCGGAAAAGTTCCTCGCACTCGTCGAGGAGACTGAAAAGATTGAGCCGGAAACGCTTAGTGCGATGGCCAACAAGTACAAGGACAACCATAGCAGCCTTCTACTTGAGATCGTCGACAAAGGATACTTGAGAAGCGACGTCGCCGGAGAGCTTTGGGCTCGAGCGATTGGATCCACTTTCGTCGATCCCATGTCCATCAATATCTCGTGTGACGGCGAGGCCACACTGCCTCTCGAAATGGCCAAACGGGTTAAGGCCATTCCTCTGTACGAGTTTAATGGGTACATAACGCTCGCGATGGAAGATCCGATGAACCGACAGGTCGTCGAATCGCTGGAACGTTACCTGCAACACCGCGTTAGCCCTGTATTCGCTCTTCCCCAGGATATTGAGCAGGCCATCGGGCTACACTATAACACCGACCTTTCCTTCGACAGCGCCCTCGAAGAGCTCGAAGGATTGAGCTCAGGAGGAGACTTGAGCGCAATGAATGGGGAGCAGCTCATCAAGATGGTCGAATCCAGCGAGCTGGTCCATCTTACCAATCGCATGTTTATCACTGCGTTCAAGCAAGGCGCGAGTGACATCCACCTTGAGTCCCACAAAGGCAGTGGCCTCTTGCGATTCCGTGTCCATGGGCATTTGCGAGATATCGTGCACCTTCCAGAGAAGGTTAAGAATGCCATGCTTGTCCGGATTAAGTTTCTCGCTGAAATGGATATCGCCAACTCGCTTACCCCACAGGACGGACGATTCTCCATGGAGGTTGCGGCGTTTGAGCAGAATTTCCGCATCTCTACCTGTCCCGGCCTCCACGGCGAAAAAATTGTCATCAGACTTTTGGGACAAGCCGGTCAAAAAGGCGTTCCCACTTTCGATCAGCTTTTCCTTGCCAAAAGTAATTTGAAACGATTCCGCAACGCGGTCTCGAAGCCAAACGGATTGTATATCGTTACTGGACCAACTGGTTCTGGAAAAACAACGACTCTGTATTCATCACTAGACTACCTTAACGATCGTGATCGAAATATCATGACGATTGAGGATCCCGTTGAATACCAGCTCCCCGGAGTCAATCATTTCGAAGTCAACCACAAGTCCGGTCGCGATTTCAAATCCATCCTTCGCTCGGCTTTGCGTCAAGATCCGGACATCATTCTGGTGGGCGAAATTCGTGATGCGGAAACCGCTAAGATTGCCACGGAGGCTGCTTTAACGGGTCACTTGGTTCTGTCGACACTCCACACCAACAACGCCATTCAGGCGATCCTACGTCTCACTGAAATTGGCGTGGATCCCTTCATGGTAGCTCCTTCAATCAACGGAGTTATGTCACAACGTTTGGTTGGGAGGATCTGCGAAAGCTGCAAGGAGTCCTATACGCCCAACGAAGAGGTGCTCAACAAGTATTTTGAACCGGGAACCGCGAGGAACGCTACCCTATTCAGAGGCCGCGGATGTAATTCCTGCCGTAATACCGGCATATCCGGTCGCGTTGCCATTCACGAGGTACTGGAAATTTCCGAAGAGATGCGGAGCATGATCTCCAACTGCGACCCGTTAGACAAGCTGCAAGCCGCCGCGAGGGAAATCGGTTGTATGTCTCTCCGCGTGGATGCTCTCAAAAAAGCGATCCTCGGCCTGACCACCATCGAGGAAGTCGAGAAAGCAACCGTCCCGGAATACGGAATTTAGTTTTCGAAAGAATACGTCGGTCACTAATCGTCACCGAATCTATCAGATTCAAGCTGTAGGAGCGGTTTTACACCGCGATCCAAAGTTGGCTCAAATCGCGGTGTAAAACCGCTCCTACATTCCTCGAAACGAACTTACTGTCTTGTCGGCAACTAATGAGCGGGAGCCAAGGTGCCCTTCGGCTGCCCGATTTCCTTAAGAAGTTCTCCAAACCAGGGCTCTTCCGTGTTGAAAGGCTTACCTCCTTTGATCCGCTCAAACTCGCAAGCCCGCATGATGCCATTGTTGTCCTCATCGTGCCCCACAACCCCACTGAGTCCGGCCAATGCGGATTCGACCGCCGTATCCACGCAACTCTTAATGAGGTTCAAGTCCTTCGGATTCGCCGCGGCCGCTCGAGAGTAATAGCCACTTTTCTGCACGAGCACTTTGTCTGCATCGATTTTTTCCGCAAACTGCTTGGCGAGATACTGGCCGGGATTGATGAAGTCGAGCTGCACATGGCCAAAGGCATCGCGAACGATTTCCTCACCCGCCGCTTCTTTGGCCGCAACGATCGCATCGACCCCCGCGCCTTCGCTCAGGAAAATGTTCACGTTGTCATGCTCATCCATGATCTTAGTTAGGCGTTCCGCTTCGGAATCGAGGTCGACTTCGAGCTCGGGCAGATAAACCGCATGCACATCATGGCGTTCCTGGCTCAAGCCGATCTCGGGTACCCACTGCTTGTGCTTCAAACGGTCGTGATACTCTTTCGCGGTCGCCGCAGCGAGCCAACCGCAGTGGCGACCCATAATCTCGTGAATAATCAACATCCGCGAGTTCGAATTGTGCTCCGCGACTACATTGGAAAAGTGGTTGGCGGCATGCTCGGCTGCCGTCCAGGCTCCCAGTGTTTGCCGAATCGGGTAGACGTCGTTGTCAATCGTCTTAGGCATCCCAATAACTCGGAGCTCGTAATCGTTTTTGGCCAAATAGGCCGCTAAGTCCGCTGCGGCAGTGTTAGTATCATCGCCGCCAATCGTATGCAGCACGTCGACGCCATCTTTGACCAGCTGCTCAGCGGCAACCTGCTGGGGATCCTGACCTTCCTTGACCAAGCCTCGCTTTACGCAATCCGCAACATTGGTTAGCTTGACGCGCGAATTTCCAATCGGACTCCCTCCGTACAAATGGAGAATCCCTGCGTTTTCACGAATCTGAGGGGTCACGGTGTAGCTAAGACCTTTGAGAAGCCCCCAATACCCATTCTTGTAGCAAATTATCTCAACATCTGGAGCGATCTCCGTATAGCGCTGAATGAGACCGCCTATAGCGGAAGATAAACAAGGGGCCAAGCCGCCCGCGGTTAAGATGCCTACTTTTTTAACAGCCATGGAAATGGATTTGATATTTTGAGTTTTGTCGCGGGGCGAATGATTCCTCCGCCCCAAAGAAAGGGTACCGCTAGACCGTTTCCGAATGAAATACAAGCCCCCTGATTGAAGGTTTAGTAGTCATGTGGACCGTGTAAGCGGATTTGTTCTGCAATTTCTTGACTGACAAATCCAGGCAACTCAACAAGTCGGGTCCTGCAGGGCTGCCGCTCGCGTCATGCAGCGTATGTCGATAACTTTGGGTTGCCAAGGTAGGGCCGTTTATCCCTAAACGGCCGATTCTAAAAAGATCAATGAGGCTGCTTACGAATCAGACTTCGTCGAGGCTACGACCAACACGTAAGAAGCTCTACCGTTCCTTGAACACTACTACTCGACCGTGATAGTGATCTTCTTCGAGATTACAGCCGGGTAATGAGGCAGGTGTATTTTGTCACCCAATACCAACTGCAGGGTGTGCTCTCCCGGAGAAAGCTCAATCTTCGCTTCTGTTTGCCCTTTTCCAAAGTGCTTCACATTGTCGGTGGCGGGCAAGGGCAAATCTAGACTGGGCAACTCGTCCAGATCAATGATTAGGTGATGGTGACCCGTATCCGGTATATCAACACCGGCCGGGGCTACTCCCATTCCGATAAGCCCAAAGCGAACCCGCACCGGAGACTTCACCGTCGCTCCATCCCGTGGAGAAATGATGTAGACCTTCGCTCCCTTTGGCGAAGGAGTCTTTGGAAGCCCGTCAACAGCGATAAGCGGTGACGCAAATAAAGATAGAATGATTAAGGATAGAACAGTTTTCATAATAGATAGATTTGATTAATTGAAAAATTGAGAGCAATAAGTATCCGTATTTTGGATAATATAATTTCATTTTGGGCCGAAAACTTATTCCGGCATACTAAAAAGCGTTTCATCCACCGGAACATTGGGTTCAAAGCTGGTGATTTTCATTACCATGCTCATGCCCATCATTTGCGCTTCGATATGAACGGGCATGAGCAAGTCACCCATCTTTTCATAGGAGACCACCTTAGCGGAAACGGGCACGACCCCCTGCTCGCCCATGTCCTCAATGGTTTCCATCTTTTGCATGAGTCCCGTTTCTTCTTCAAAATATAGGGTTTCCGGATGCGAGCCCTGCTCCGTGATACACTCCACGATCGTCAGGCCGTCTTCACTCCTACCCTTTACTTTCGCAGAAGTGTAATTCTCCGACAGTTTCAGTCCCTCTTTGAAATCCGTCTCCGACAGCAGCTTTTCCAGTTCGGCTCCCAAGAGCTCTCGACTTCCCTGAATCGGATCCATCGACCATCCCTTTTCGCCGTCATAACCCTGCTTCATTTGCCCCATCCCCGGAATATCCATAACCACGTAAATCTTATTCGGCTGCTTAAAGGATACCTCCCGCTGCATGCTCATGCCAATTGCCGGCATCTCCATCGTCATGCCCATCAACGCCGTTTCTATATCCGCATACGCTTCCTCCCCGCCGAGAGCGATCGCATAAGAATCAAAGATCTTTTGAGCCGCTGGTTCGATCTCCGCTACCGCCAAGGATGCTGAGAAGACCGATGCGATAGAAAGAAAGTAAAATACTGGAATTCGAAATGTCTTCCTCATCAGACTCAATTTATCCGGTGAAATCAGTTTTGCCGCAAGATCCATTTTTGGGCTGCTTCTATGACGTTGTCCCGACCTTGACGGAGACGGGCGGGCGACAACTCAACTCTGAAATCCGGATCCACCCCGACACCCTCAATCCGGGTCCCCTTAGCCGTTCCGTAATCCGCTATCGCCATTTGGAGAAAGTAGCGATTGGGCAATCTCTTGAAAACGGAAGGCAATGCCGCCCCCGGGGTTCGGCTTCCGAAAACGCGCCCTCGCCCGGTTTCCTTCATATCGGCCGCGAAAATTTCGCTCGTTGAAATTGAATTGTTGTCGACCAAAATCGCCAACGGCCCCAGGAAAGCTCCCTTTTGCGGATAGACATTGTAGTTCAGGTGACCTTGCCGCAGTCGCATTGTTCCCATTAGGTACTCATCGTCCACCAGCATTCCCGCCAACCCTGTCGCCATAAGTCCAATACCACCCGGGTTTCCGCGAATATCGATAATCAGTCCCTTCACGCTTTCGTCGATCGACTTGATGTATGTTCGGATTTCCTCCATCAGGCTAGGCACCCATAAGTTGAAGCGGATATAGGCGACATCGTTCTCAAGGATTCGTTTTTCGAATTCGATGGGCGACTCTCCCATGTTTCCCAACGGAAGGGACATGCGCCCTGAATACTCTTGGAGCTCGATCGAATACGAACGCGTCCTGCCAAACCGAGTGGGTTTGACGAGGAGTTCGATCTTCCTCCCAGGCGGGCCGTACAATCGATTCTCAATCGCTTTCAGAAAATAGTAGGGCGCTGTCCGATCAAATACATCGGCCTCATCAACCAACGAGCCCAGGCTCTGAAGCGTAATGTTGTCTACCGACACCAGCTCGTATCCGGGTTCAATGCCATTCAACGCGGCGGCGCTTTCCGGCCGCACTCGGTGGATAATGGGACGATTGCCGACGATCGCGAGAGTGATACCTGAATCACCTCTTTGCCACGGATTTGGCATCAATTCATTGAATGAGGGAGAAATTACCGAGAAATGAGAGTCCCCTAGCTCTCCCAGCATTTCCGAAAGCAACGCATCGAAGTCCTCCCTTTCATCCAGTGCCCCGAGATGGTTTCGATATTTTTCCCCGATCGACCGCCAGTCCTTCCCGCCAAAATCCGGATCATAGTAGCTTTGGGCAATCTCGTCCCAAACGGCTTCGAAAACCGTTTCATAATTGGAATTGGCCCGCAAAGGCATCGCAACTCCAAGGCCAGACAAGCCCAAGAGCCCTATCCCAACCCAGTTTCGCAAAATCCGATGTACCGCCAACATTTTGAACACTCCCCTAGCTTGAGCCCAATAGAAACTTAGTAAAGCGGCGAGTCGCGAACAAAGGTGGGCCTAAGTCGAAAAGGTCTCTTATCCTCATGAAAGCCGAATAGACCGATCCAAGAAACTCAAAATATGTTTTTGGATGAATATTGAAAATCTCTAGGCCGCCAAACATAACTGCGCAGCGCGACACTTATTTTGTCGAAGAGAACCCTGACAAAATGAAGGTTCCCTGGAAAACAATCGCTATGCGAACTTAGGTCGGAAACGATTTGATTACCAAGCTATGCGCTCTGCGTTCATCGCGTCCTCAGCGGTTAAGGCCGCTAATCAATTTTCTCGCGGGCCTCTGCCCTGTACCACGCCACCATTTTTTCCAGCCCTTCACGCAAAGAGGTCTTCGGCTCCCAGCCCAGCCGCGATCGGATCTTTTCGATATTGGCATGGGTCGCTTTTTGATCGCCCGGGCGGGCGGGCAGGATCGCAATGCGAGCTTTCTTTCCCATTATTTCTTCCACCGTTTGAATCGCTCTTCGGGTCGTAAAGCACTGATCCGTCCCTAAATTGAAGATTTCCCCTACCGCTTTGTCCCAATTTTCGATTGTAGTGAGGATTCCCTCACAAATATCCCCCACATAACTATACGAACGCTGGTGATCGAGGCTTCCTTCGAAAAGAGGGAAATCCGAGTCTTCGTCTATTGCACGAATAAGCTTCGGAAATAGCTTCTCCGGTCTCTCACGCTCCCCAAAAACGGAAAACAACCGCAGCGAACAGGCAGGAAATCCCGACAAACGAAAGGCCCCCATCACTTCTAACTCGGCTGCCAGTTTTGTCTCGCCATACCACGAGGCCGGTTTCGGCTCAGCCACCTCCGTATCCATCGCTCTGATTCCATAAACCGATGATGAAGATATGTTTACAAACCGATCAACCCCGCACCGTTGCGATGACTCCAGCAATCGGTGGGTCGCAACGGTATTGTTTCGGTTATAGTCCGCCCAAGAGGTCTTATCAGAGATCCCTGGTTGCCCCGCAAGGTGCACCACGCAATCAGCTCCCCTGATAATATCGTCCAGGGGGTTTACAGCTAAATCCCGCCCCTGAACCCTTACGCCTGACCGATCTAATAATGCTGCGTTGGCTCGCTTGATTTTCGGATCGTAATACTCTGAGAATGAATCGACTCCCGCAACGTCGTGCCCTTTGTCAACCGCACGCAGAGCGAAATTAGTGCCGATGTAGCCAGCGCTTCCTGTAACGAGTATTCGCATCAGCTTCAAAAAGAAGGGTTAAGCTAGCGTGTCCAACCTAAATCCGAGTTAGTAGCTGGTTGGTGCCAAGAGAGAATCGAACTCGGAAAAATTTGGAGGGGGCTTGTCAGAAAGAAATGTGCCGCGGTCCTGGTTCGGCTGTGGCCAGTTAGATTTTAAATCGGGAGATGAGATAGCCAAGGAATCCAATCTGGTGTACGCTGTTTCACGTGCATGGAAAAAGGGGCAGTCTGCCGCCCCGCTCGCAGGGCAAGCTTTTCGCTGCAGGTCCAACAACCTAAATTCCGCAGTAGCGATCGAAGCGCAGCAATCCTTGTGAAGGGATTCGCACCTTCTATTTGATCGTTTCAGTGGAGCGAACTCTCTGTTCGCACTGCAAATTTCTCTATTCGAGGACCTGTCCCCGGCGATGGAGCTCCATCATTGCCGGTTTCCAATGATTGGCGGCGGAATCGAGCTCAACTGCGGAGCAGTTAGATTCAGCCATTGTCCGACACGCTCATAGCCGCTCTGCAAAGAGCTCCACCAGCGATCCGAAACGGAGAGCTTGAGTTCCCGCTGCCTCGAGCTTTTGCACATGCGGGCGGCGATGAAAAGAAACCACCGCCGACTATGGGCTGCTTCCACATGGCGCTCGGGCTCCAAAAGCCTCATGAAAAGATTCCACATGTTGTAGACCAGCAGTTGAAGCTTCGCCGCCAGCGAAGTAACCCTGGCGTTGCGACTGCAGAATCCTGCGAATCCCCACTGGTTCTTAAGCTCGTCGAAGACGTTCTCGCAGTCCGCCCTCTGTCGGTAAAGGTCAACTACCTGCCATGCGTTGGCATCCTTCCCGTCGAGATCGCACACATAGGCCTCGAAGGCGTACTTCTGCCTTTTCCAAAACTCGCCATTGTCTCCGGGAAGCGATTCGCTTTGAAGGCGCCGGCCCAGGATCACCCGCCGCTCGCTCGACCAGCCAAGTAGCTTCAGCCGCGCCTCCGCAAGTTGAAGCACCCCCTGGCTTGCCTCTCCCTGCCAGTCCTCGCAGCGCAGGGCCGCTATGGCCCGCTTCACGTTCCCGGTAAGCTTCAGCTTGAACAGGAAGTTCGGCCGGTCGTCGCTCTCCTCGTGCCACGCCATGATCCGCTCGCTGGCGAACCCAATGTCTCCACGGTTCAGCCACGGCGACTGTCCCATTGACTGGAGGCATTCCTGCATCGCCTCGATCCACTCGCCGCTAGAAGAGCTCCTGCCTGAGCGAAGACGATAGTGGGGGCACAGGCGAGTCCCAGCCACGACAGCGAGCAGCGGGTGGTGGCTGGGCCTCCCTCTCTTTGAGGGGTTGTATCCAACTTCAGCCTGCTCCTGATTCCCGAACCGGGTGACGACAGTGCTGTCCCAGTCCAGAATGAACTTCCGGGGCAGGCACTTCCAGAGCCTCTCGCAGGACTCGTCCACCCAGGCTCGGCCTTCCGGCAGGTCGATACGCGAGAAAAAGCGACGGATGGTGTCGTCGCCAACAATGCGCTCCATCCCGAAAAGCTCGGCGAGGACAGGATCCTGGCGGAGACGGTTGACATGGTTGAAACGCGTGCCTTCGCACAGGGCGGTCAAGGCGAAGCTGCAGAGAATGTCGAAAAGCCTGCTGGCATTGTTGCTAGCCATAGCCACAGGACAGTTCCGCGCGAGGCACTCAAAGAAGCCAGACTCCTTCATGAAAGCGGCCCAGGGAACGAAGCCGCCAAAGGGCGTCAGCGCCTCCGATGAGGGCTCCACTCCCACCTTTCCCGCATAGGTCGAGAAGCTCAATTGGCCTTCACCCGCGGGGTGAACAGAAACTGACGAGTCCATCGATCCGAATCCTTATCGCAGCCAATGGGTTAAGCAATGTTTTTGGATGGATACCAGCCCTCAACTGCGGAATCTAGGATCATTCAGTTTATCAGCTACGAGGGAAGTTTCACTGCCACAAACGGAGTGGCCAATGGCTTAACAAGCACTGACATCGGAGTGGCAGAGTCCTCCTCCACTTCTATCGGGCACTCGCTCCAGCTAATTGGCTTGGGTTCTGATTATTCAGATTTTACTTGGTCCGGCCCAGCGACTGCTTCTCCCGGAAGCATCAATAGCGGTCAGACCTTCCCGAGGAAATCCGTGCCTGACAATGGGTCCACCGCATGGATGCTGATATTGGGACTTTCAGGCTTGGCATTTGTTAAGCGCGGGAAACGTCGATATTTTTAACCGCAAAGGACGCGAAGGTCGCTAACCAAATCGCGGTATAAAACCGCTCCTACTTAGATGAAGAGAACTTGGTATCGAATTTTCCGGTCACTTCAACAGATTCTTCAGGTAGTCCACATACTGCGTTTTACCCAGAAACTGAATTCTGTCATTCAATTGCTCCGCCGATAACCATCCCTGCTCGTATCCAATCCCTTCCAGACAAGCCATCTTCAATCCCTGGCGTTCTTCGATGACCTGAACGAATTGCGAGGCTGCCATGAGCGATTTGTGGGTCCCCGTATCCAACCAAGCCGTACCTCGGCCTAAAAGCTCTACATTCAGCTCATTCCGCTCCAGGTAAATTCGATTCAAATCCGTAATCTCCAGTTCTCCGCGAGCCGAGGGTTTTATGCTCTTCGCGAATTCAACCACCCGCTTATCGTAAAAGTAGAGCCCCGGAACCGCGTAGTTTGATTTCGGACTTGGCGGTTTTTCCTCGATGGAAATCACTCGACCACTCTCCTCGAATTCAACGACTCCATATTCAGTGGGATTCGATACCTGGTACCCAAAGATGGTTGCCCCTTCAGACTGCCCATCTGCCGCCCGCAAAGTGTTGACCAAATCGTGGCCATAAAAAAGGTTATCTCCCAGAACCAGCACCGCAGGTGAGTCGCCGAGAAACGAATCCCCTATCAAAAACGCTTGAGCCAGTCCCTCTGGCTTAGGCTGCACCTCATAAGAAAAAGTGACGCCAAATTGCGATCCATCTCCTAGCAGTCGCTCAAACAAGGGTGTGTCCTGCGGAGTAGAAATAATCAAGATGTCCCTAATGCCCGCCAACATCAGCAATGATATCGGATAGTATATCATCGGCTTGTCGTAGATTGGCATCAATTGCTTGGATACCGCTATGGTACAGGGGTAAAGCCGGGTTCCGGAACCCCCCGCTAAGACGATTCCTTTTCTATTCGAAGAGTTGTTCATAATGGGTTAACCGAAAAGTGCGCAGTGATCGCAAAGGGTTTATTTGGATTGGGGAAACGATTTTGATAGCTCACAATCATTTCTATCTTTGGAGAAATTCACCCAACCAAATGGATTCGATAATAAAAATTCTTGCCACAATTTTGCGATCTTCGCGATCTTAGCTTTTAATCTAATTTTCCACTCCCAGGCGTTCTCGAGCATACTTCTTTTCCGCAATCTCGCTGCTCCACTCCGGATTATTCAAGTACCACTCCACTGTCTTGCGGATTCCCGTGTCGAAGGTTTCGGCGGGGGACCAGTCACATTCCGCTTCGATTCGATCGCAATTAATCGCATAGCGCCTATCATGGCCCGGTCTATCTGTAACGTAGGTAATTAAGTCCTCATAACGAGAATGGCCACTGTCCTTTACCTGCTCATTTTCTTCCATAGGCCTCAACTCATCGAGCAAGGCGCAAATGCGTCGCACGATCTGGATGTTCTCCATCTCACTTCTGCCTCCAATACAATAGGTCTCGCCCAATTGACCCTTTTTCAAAGCCGAAAGAATTCCAGTGCAATGGTCTTTCACATAGAGCCAGTCGCGAATCTGTTTTCCATCACCGTAAATGGGCAAGGGTTTGCCTTCCAATGCATTCAGCATTACTAACGGTATCAGCTTTTCGGGAAACTGATAAGGCCCGTAGTTGTTCGAGCAATTGGTAGTTACTATCGGAAATCCGTAGGTGTGAAAGTAAGACCGTACAAGAAAATCGCTCGAAGCCTTGGACGCTGAATAGGGGCTATTCGGGGCATAGGGAGTCGTCTCGCAAAAGGCGGGATCCGTCGGACCCAAGGTCCCATAAACCTCATCCGTCGAGACGTGTAGGAAGCGAAACGCATCTTTATCACTCTCTTCAAGCTGCTCCCAGCGTTTCTTGGCCGCCTGCAGAAGTCTCAATGTACCCACCACGTTGGTCTGGACAAAAGGCTCAGGACCATCAATGGAGCGGTCTACATGGCTCTCGGCTGCAAAATGAACCACTGCTGAAACTCTGTGTTCTTCCAAAAGCGACTCCACCAGCTCTTGATCAAGAATATCCCCGTGTACAAATCGATATATTTCGCTCGATTCGAATTCAGAAAGATTCGACAAGTTACCCGCATAGGTTAACGCATCCAAATTCACGATACAATTAAATCCGCTTTGGGAGAGCAATGCCGCGTTATCCCTCAGCAAGACTCGAATGAAATTCGAGCCGATGAATCCGCAGCCGCCTGTTACTAGTATTGAGTTCATAATAAAATAAGATGTATGCTAAACACGTCAAATGACGCGGGGTAAACAATGATTCAGATCTTTGAGAATATCAAGTTTTCGCGTTGTTTTACCTATTTTGCGAACGCTTTCTATTTCTAGATTTCCTTTTTCCAGTTTTTCAAAGACCATTCGAGAGCCTCCTCAACCGGTCTTAAGTGAATGCCTGATTTTTCCAATTTTGTTGTATCTAAGACGCAATTGGACCGCGGTGTCTTGGCGGCTTTTTCCATAAAGTCTTCTTCATTCTCAAAGAACTTGTAGTCTTTATTATTGACCCCGTGTTTTAAGATGAGCTCAACCACGTCTGACGTAGTCACTGAGCCCGGGTTTGTCACGTTGTAGATTCCGTAGGGGACTTTATCCTCAACGCACTTCCAACAGGCCTTCACAAAATCATCTAGCTGGCTGAGAGAATTACGCGCTTGCAATAGGTTTTCGTACCGCTGCAATTTTGAGAGAAAATTTCGAGGCCCGTCAATTTCGTTGAATGGTATCCGAAGTCTCCATACGAATCCCTCCGGCTCCGACTCGTGATCCCACGTCGGCCAATCCTCTCCACTATCTGTTTCCTTCCAGCCAAGAACTTCCTCTCCCAATGCTTTGGTTCCGCTGTAAAAGGAGCAAGGTGGACGTCGAAAAGAGAAATTCGGGGCGTCTTCTTCCCGCCATCCGCCCCCATCGGGACGCTCGCCAGAAAAAATGCACCCACTGGATACATGGCCCCAGCCGATGCCTAGTTCGCCGCAAACGTCTCGGATGACTGCTGGCAATATCGCATTCCCATCGAGACAGTTTCCTTTGTCCAATTCGCAGGCGTCCACATTCGGCTTACCAGTATAACCCGCGCAATTGATGACGAAGGACACCTTAAGATCTTTTAGGTCCTTAATAAGTTCCGTTTTGCCTGAAAAACAGAATCGCCGTTCACTCACCGATGTCCATGCCACAGACTCAGAATTGAGCAATTGCTTGAACAGATTTCCGACATATCCAGTGCTTCCTAACAATAAGATCATATTTGCTTTAATTGATAATGATTTTTTTCGCCTCTTAGCCGATCGATCTTACCCGCCTTAGGTTAGGATAAGCTTTTCCGTCTCTTCTTGCCTTTTGAATACCGCTAAGCTCGGCGGCCGCACGAAAAGAAATTTCAATCACGACCCTCTCAATCAATTGAGGGAAATCGTCTTCACTCGATTCAGAGGCAAGAACCACTTCCATTTCCTTGGACTTCTTGGCTCCCCATAATGTAGGAGACTGCAAAGCAAACAGAGCAACGAATCGAGAAGTGGTAATTATCCGTTGAAAGAGAATGTGCTTTGGCTTCACTTTTTTTAAATTCGGGCTAACCGAGTGGCTTTGAGTCAGCAAGTAGAATACTTTACTTTACTTCGATTTAAAAGGAACGACACCATAAGCCGAAATTTAATCCCGTTCTTCGACAATCTAGTGATATCCGTAAGATTGTCGGCTCTGGCTCTTGATTGCTAAACCTCGGATAGGTAGCGAAGCCGTTAACTGAGTCAGAATTAGGATCTATCGAACCTCATAGACCTCGACTAGGACCACCCCTGTCGAGCTGTCCGAGCTTTCAGCGACAGCGGTATATAATCCAGGATCGAGCCAAATCACTTTCGCTGACGACTTTGAACCTTCGTCAAACCCAAAGGCCCCAGAACGAATAGCGGCCTCCACGGCAATGTCCGCCTCCTCTTGCCAATCATCATTTTCGCTGATCAATACCGATCCCTCGCTCGTGGACTGGAAGATTTTGAGCCTCGGATCCCCCAAAGTGTTGCTAACGCCGCTTTTTTCTAGCTCCGTACCCATCGCTCGAACGAGCAGCCTCTTGGGGGTGTCACCCGTCACCACAAATCCGGCAATGGTCACGTCACCGACCGGTCTACTTTCCCCGCTCGCCGTGTTCGAGTGTCCAGAATCTCCGAACTGGTTGAAAGCCCTTACTCGGTAGGTGTAGCTTTGATTATCCTCTACCGTGTCATCAGTATAAGTCGCTACATTCACTGCAACGGTTGCAATTTGCTCAAATGATGATCCATCCAACGAGCGCTCAATCTTAAAGCCTTCCTCGTTGTCAGAGTTATCGTTCCAGCTCAGCGTCAACTGACCTGCATAGGCTGTGCTTAACAAGCTTCCAAAAGCGAGGAAGCTCGAAAATTTCCGTAGTCGCTTCCACAAACGGCTCAGTGATGGGAGTGAGGTCTTACCAGTCATATTCACGGCAAGACTTCGCCGATTCATGACACGCCTGAAGGCGCACACCGCAAATTGAAGTCTATCCTAGCGGCCTTGAGTAAAGTCCTCAATCACCAGTGAGAATCTTTCCCCTCAGTCTCTGCAGAAATCGTCTGATCGATCTCGTGAAACTTCCCCCTTAGGTACCCAGTCCCAATACATTCCGGAAAAGATATACCACCCCGGGCATTCGACTCTCCTGAGAGAAGCAGACCCCCCATCAATCCCATGAAGTTGCGGGCCAACTTCCGTCCAATCAATGAGGGATTCCTCTCAGGGAATTGAGTAGAATTCGACCAAAACTTCGCCCGGTCCCGATGATCTATCGCTAACCACTGCGGTATAATATCCGGTACTTATAGGTTCTGAGCTATCCATGACCTCGCCACGCAAAGACAGATTCACCAGGGAATTGCTCGAGCTTTCCTCATCAAGGTCATAAATCTCGACAAGACCAGTTCCCGGGCGGGAGGACTCATTCTTCATAAGCAACCAATAAAGTTCTGCCGAAGCATTCACAACCAAAGCCGCGCCTTTACCCTGCAAACCCAATGGGAAAGCCCCCACTGAAACGCTGTGTTCAGTTATGGAAGAAACCTCTCCCGCCCCCCAATCATCGTTCTCGCCAATTGGTTTAGACTCTCCGAGCCGAAAGAGCTCCAATCTAGGATCCGAAACGGGATTCTGCACTCCCAAGTTACTTAGGGCCGGTCCTATGCCTCTGATGAGCAACCGTGATTTCGACAAAATCTATGTTGTTAATGGAGCGTTCGATTTGAAAGCCCGTTTCGTTGTTTGAGTTGTCACTCCAACCAAAATAGATGGGGTCTACAATGGAACGGGCATCCAAATTCAATGCCAGGGAGCTTCCTGCAAGAATATCCGAGAAATGTAGAACCGTCCTGAAACCGAAATACCGCCCCCCATAACGCTGCTGCAAAAATCGAGGATCGGTAAACCGCGATATCAATCATAACCACAATCCCTGGGAACTGCTTGCACCTGCCATACTTGAATTCCGAAAACCGTTCTGAAAGTCGTACCCGCTGGCGTGCGGCCCCGTTGTCATTCAAGCGTCAAGTCAGCCCCAAAGCCCATTCTTAATCTTTTTTACAATGGGATTCTTATTCGGGTTTTCCTGATTCCGCACTGCAAAGATCGACTCTACGGATTTTCACCCCAAAGGCACTCTCTCAAGGCTTCTAGCTATCACTTGATGACTAGAATTTGGCAAAAAGCTTTGGTTTTGACTAAGGGATACCGCCACTGGTCAACAATTTCCCTCTCTCTCCTTCAAAGCAGCAAAGTTTTGCGAATTAGTGCCGACTATAGAAGTTACAAATGGCTCTACTCACAACCAAAAGCACTCCATCTTCCAAGAAAACCGATCTGAGGCACAAGGACAGAAGCGCCTCCGTCGGCTTCTGGGAATCTCAAAAGCTCGCCAAAGAAAAAGGCTATGAGAAGAAAGCAAAGAAATATAAGCTGAAACTCGAATCTTTGGCTATTTTCACCCAGCAGCTCGCATCGATGCTCGAAGCCGGCTTGCCACTTGTATCCTCTCTGGAAGCGCTACAGGACCAAACCGAGGATCCCGTATTCCGCGTTATCATTCGAGAAGTCCGGAATGACGTATCTCAGGGAAACAACTTCTCCGCTTCATACGCCAAGTATCCCAACGCCTTCAACAACCTTATCGTTTCGATGGTCGAAGCGGGTGAAGCCAGCGGCGGTCTTGCCGAAATTTTGGGCAAGGTCGCTCTGTACTTTGAGTCGACCAATAAGCTCATAAAGAAGGTCAAATCCGCAATGACCTATCCGGTAGCGGTTATCGGTCTCGCGATTATTCTCGTAAACGTACTTTTGATTTTTGTAATTCCCGTATTCGCGGACATGTTCGCCGATTTTGGGAAGGAACTTCCCGCCCCTACGCAAGCGCTTATAGATCTCAGCGACTGGCTCAAAGGGAATGTCCTCTGGGTCATTGGAGCAGGATTTCTCTTTTTCCACGTTTGGGCTCGTTTCACAAAAACGCCCAAAGGCCGAAGCTTCCGCGACAATCTTCTCTTCCGAGCGCCCGTGTTTGGCAATCTTCTCAAGAAGATTACGCTTTCCCGTTTCTGCCGTACCTACGCAACGCTTCTAAGAAGTGGGGTTCCCATTTTGAGATGTCTGGAGATCGTGGCTTCCAGTAGCGGAAGAACCCAGATCGAGAATGCTTGTAGCGCCATTACTAAAGCCATTTCCGAAGGGGGCCAGGTCTCTGAAACGATCGCTCGTATTCCGTTTTCCCCCCAATGATGAAACACATGAGCAAGGCGGGGGAACAAACAGGTAACGTTGACGGCATGATGAACAAGATCGCCGACTTCTACGACACGGAAGCAGACTCAATCATCGCGTCACTAACTTCCTTGATCGAACCCATGCTTATCGTTTTTCTCGGTGCTGTGGTGGGCGGTATCGTAATGGCCATGTTCTTACCAATCTTCAACCTGTCTTCCGTCGCCAGCGGCTAAGGTCCTTGGAGCAAGGACCGCCAGCAGAACTCAGAGCCAGTACAGTCTTTCACTAAATTTTGTAATCGAAGCATATGTAATCTATTCTGATAGTAGACGACCTGGAATCTATCCATGAAATGTTGGACACGGTGATTCAGCCTATTGGCTACTCAACAGTGTACGCTCGAACGGGCGAAGAGGCCATCTCGATATTCAAAGAAAAGTGTCCTGAGATTGTACTTACCGATTTGAAGATGCCTAATATGGACGGGCTTGAGCTGATGTCCCGTATCAAGGAAATAGATTCCAACGCCGTCGTCATCATGATGTCAGGCCACGCAGACATCGACAATGCCCTCGCCTCTCTCAAACTGGGAGCGTTCGACTATCTCACCAAGCCATTCAAGGTCGATCAGCTGATGACCGCTCTAAACCGCGCATCCGAGCTAGTCAAAGTGAATGTAGCGAGCGAAGAACATGATTCTTCAATCGCTCTTCTTGGAGATTCGGCCGCAGCTCAAAAACTGAAGGAACGGGTCAGCCAAATCGCAGCTTCCCATTCACCCGCCTTAATCCAGGGACTATGTGGAGTACAAAAATCTCTCCTAGCTGCAGCAATTCACCATGTTCAATTTGCCGAGGAACCCGCCCCTTTCGTCACTTTCGACTGTAGTGAGCATTCCGATTCGGATCTAAAAGACGACGTAACGGGATCTGACAATTCGGGGGGCTAGTTGGTTAACAATGCAAAGGGAGGCACGCTACATATCGCAAACTTCCACAAACTCTCGAAGGAAAACCAAGTCGCCGTTGGGTCCCTCGTTCGAGACAATGGCTCCGAGGTTCGGTTCTTGTTCTCAACAAGCGAGGATATAGAGGGCAAGGTCGCCAAAGGAGAATTCGACGATTCCCTATTTCATCTGATCTCTTCCCAACCGGTTGATGTGCCGGGGCTGGACGAGCGATCAGAGGATATTCCACTCCTCGTAAACTCCATTTTACAGGGACTCCGCAAAGACTCAGTTAGCTTGAGCGACGAAGCTAGATCTCTTTTGCAAGGATACCAATGGCCAGGAAATTTTGCGGAGCTTAAGGAAGTCGTCGAAGCCGCTTCCAGGGACTGCAAAGACGATGTTATCCGGCCAGCCGACCTTCCCAATCGAATTCAGGAAACGGACAAGTGGCCCAATCTAGCGGACTATATCGAACAAGCCAGTGAAGAGTACAAAAGGCGGATACTGCGTGCGTGCTTGGGCGATCCCAAAAAAGCATCTGCCATTCTTGGGTGTGAGGTTTCTGACCTCTCATAAACCTCAGAAAGTGTCCGATATGTCATTTTCAGATTTCAAATGGTAGGGCTGACTATCCTTAGTCGGCCGTGTCGATGAGCTTTCCCGTATTCGGCTGACTAAGGATAGTCAGCCCCACCATACCCAACGCAATCGAAACGCCATTTTTAGACACTTTCTAATATCTAATACCGCATGGGCATAGCCCGATTCGAAAGGGACGCGAGTCCAGCTCAACCCCTTTCTATTGAGGGCATTCATCGGGCACCGGCAGGGCCATTCTGGCAGAGGTTTGCCTCTTCCAACAAAAGCTAGCCAAAAGCGCTTGCTTATTGGGAATATTCGATTCTTTTCACCCTTGCCCAGTATTCCTCTACTGTGGCAAGTTTGAGAAATTTATCATGCCAAAACGCGTCGACATCGAATCAATTCTCATCATCGGAGCCGGTCCCATCATCATTGGTCAGGCTTGCGAATTCGACTATTCCGGAACCCAGGCCTGCAAGGCTCTGAAGGAAGAGGGATATAAAGTGATACTGGTCAATAGCAACCCAGCCACTATTATGACCGATCCGGAATTTGCCGATGTAACTTACATCGAACCGCTTACGATCGATGCGCTAACAAAGATCATCGCCAAAGAAAAGCCCGACGCCTTACTCCCGACACTTGGGGGTCAAACCGCTCTCAATCTTTCGCTTGAACTAGATGCGGCTGGAGTGCTCGCAGAGCACAATGTCGAGATGATCGGGGCTAGACCCGCCGCGATCAAAAAGGGAGAGGATCGCGAGCTCTTCAAGGAAGCGATGGTTAAAATTGGACTGGATGTGGCTAAATCCCGCACAGTCAAGTCCCTCGCCGAAGCCAAAGACGCTGCCAAAGAAATCGGAGCTTTTCCGCTTATTATTCGCCCTAGCTTTACCCTGGGTGGGGCCGGAGGCGGAATCGCCTACAATCGGGAAGAGTTCGAGAATATCGTAACCAACGGACTGGATGTATCACCGGTTTCAGAAGTCCTGATCGAAGAGTGTCTTCTCGGCTGGAAGGAATACGAAATGGAAGTCATGCGTGACCGAAAGGATCAATGCGTCGTAATCTGCTCCATCGAAAATTTCGATCCGATGGGGGTCCATACGGGTGACTCCATTACGGTGGCGCCGGCAATGACGCTTTCCGATCGAGAGTACCAAGCGATGCGCGATGCCTCTTTCGCCGTGATCAGGGAGATCGGGGTCGAAACCGGCGGATCCAATATCCAGTTTTCCCTCAGCCCTGAAACGGGCCGAATGGTTGTCATCGAAATGAATCCGCGTGTATCCAGAAGTTCTGCACTGGCTTCCAAAGCGACTGGGTTCCCTATCGCCAAATTTGCGGCCAAACTAGCCGTTGGATACAGTCTCGACGAAATCCAGAACGACATCACCAAGAAAACACCCGCCTGTTTCGAGCCGACCATTGACTATGTCGTAACGAAAATTCCGCGTTTCACATTCGAAAAGTTTCAAGGGGCAGACGATACGTTGACCTCCTCCATGAAATCGGTCGGCGAGGCAATGGCGATCGGCCTAACCTTCAAGGAGTCTTTCCAAAAAGCGCTGCGATCCCTAGAGACTGGGGCCTGGGGATTTGGGGGAGGGAAGCTGGGCGGCGACGATATTCCATCGGAAGAAACCATAAATGGTAAACTAGTTCGTCCCAATGCAGAGCGAGTCTTCTATCTACGCTACGCCCTGAAAGCAGGATACTCTTTAGAGAAAATCTTTGAACTGACGAAAATTGATCCCTGGTTCCTCTATCAGCTCAAACAAATCAGCGACCTTGAGGATGAACTGAAAAAGGAAAAGCTGGATACAATAGACCGAGATCGCTTGCGCACGGCAAAAGAATACGGATTTTCGGATCGGCAAATTGGAAGCTTTTTCGGATGCGACTGGAAATTGGTAAACGAGAAACGCAAAAGCATGGGTATCCCGACCGTTTTTCGTCTAGTCGATACGTGCGCCGCTGAATTTGAAGCCGAGACTCCGTACTACTATTCTTCATACGGAGCCGAAAACGAAGTCATTCCTTCAAATAAAAAGAAGATTATGATCATCGGCGGAGGGCCCAACCGAATTGGGCAGGGAATCGAGTTCGACTACTGCTGTGTTCATGCATCATTCGCTCTGCAGGAACTAGGTTACGAATCGGTAATGATCAATTCCAACCCGGAGACCGTATCCACCGATTACGACACGTCCGACAAGCTCTATTTCGAGCCCCTTACGCTTGAAGATGTACTTGAGGTCTATAACCAAGAAGGTTGTAGCGGGGCAATCGTTCAATACGGCGGCCAGACTCCCCTCAATCTCGCTACAGAATTGAAAGCCAACGGAGTCAACATTATCGGCACCTCTCCCGAAAGCATCGATGCCGCTGAAGACCGCGAACTTTTTAAGCAAATTCTCGATGAAGTCGGCCTAAAGCAGCCCGACAATCTCACGGCCCTAAACGAGACCCAGGCGTACGAGCTGGCAAAGAAGGTCGGATTTCCGCTTTTGGTTAGACCTTCATTCGTTCTCGGCGGCCGCGGCATGTTTATCGTCCACGATATGGATGAGCTTCGTTCCGTAATACACGAAGCCTTTGAAGCCTCACCCGGAAAGCCCGTACTTCTCGACAAGTTTTTGGAGGATGCGATTGAGCTCGATGTTGACTGTATTTCTGACGGCAAGAAAACCCTTGTTGGAGGAATGCTTGAGCACATCGAGTTTGCCGGTGTCCACAGCGGTGACGCAGCGATGGCTCTGCCTCCCCACACACTCGACGAGGAAATGATCGAGATCGTCCGCCAAGCGAGCTACCGACTCGCAAAGGCACTGAAAGTCGTGGGACTTATGAACATCCAATTCGCCATCAAGGACAACGAGCTCTACGTTCTCGAAGTGAACCCAAGGGCCTCCCGCACCGTTCCATTCGTCTCGAAGGCAATCGGAGTCCCTCTTGCCAAATTGGCGGCTAAGATCATGACGGGTAAAACATTGGATGAACTCGGTTTTACTGAAGAAATGAGCCCCAAGCATTGGTGCATCAAAGAGGCGGTGTTCCCCTTTGTCCGCTTTCCTGGTTCGACTATCCGTCTTGGTCCGGAGATGCGATCAACCGGTGAGGTCATGGGGCTGGACGAGGACTTTGGCATCGCTTTCGCCAAAACCCAGGCCGCGGCAAAACCGGGCCTTCCCGTTGAAGGCAATGTCTTTCTCAGCGTGAAGGATCAGGACAAGCCCAAGGCGGTAGAGCTTGCCCAGAAGCTTGTCTCGCTCGGATTCAAGGTCTATTCCACGAGTGGAACGGCTGATTATTTCAAAGCGAACGGAATTGAAGCGGAAAAGCTATTCCGCATCGCCGAAGGACGCCCCAACGTTCTCGATCTGATTAAGAACGGTGAAATGCAGATGATCATCAACACTCCCTCAGGTATGATGCCTAGAAAGGACGAGAACCGAATCCGGTCTGTGGCCTATGCCAACAATATTTGCATCATGACGACCTTGACCGGCGCGACCGCGGCAGTCGCTGGAATCAGTGCATTGAAAGAAAAAGACTTCGACGTTCGATCGCTGCAAAGCTACGTCAATAAAAACGTTGCCACTTTCTAGGGAGGTAGCTGTTTAGTTTGTCCGACTAGGGACGTTTTAGGTTCTGATGAATCCCAATTCTCCAAGACTAATTGCCCTTCTTTCCGGCCCTGACCAAAAGGGGCTAGTAGCGAAAGTCGCGAGCTGGATCTACAAGCGCGAGGGCAACATTATCCACGCTGATCAACATCGGGACCAAGAAGAAGGCGTCTTTTTCCAGCGGATTGAGTGGGCCGTCGAAGGCAACAAGTCCGCAGACGTCGAAGCGGCCGCATTTCGCGATTTCGGTGACTCCATAGGTATGCGAACCAACGTGGCCATTTCCGGAACAAAGCCGAAGGTCGCGCTGTTCGTTTCTAAGGCCAGCCATTGCTTCCACGATTTAGTCCTAAGATGGAAAGCGGGCGACTTTCCATGTGACATCAGCCTCGTGATCTCGAACCACGAAACATTGAGGAGAAGTGCTGAATGGTACGGGATTCCCTTCGAGCACGTTCCGGTGACCAAGGAATCTAAGTCCGAGGCCGAAGCGAAGCAACTCTCCCTCCTGAAGAGCTACGACATCGATCTAGTCATAATGGCTAGATACATGCAGGTGCTTTCAACCATCTTTCTCGATACCTGGGGCAAGCCAGTAATTAATATTCACCACTCTTTCCTTCCCGCATTCGCCGGCGCCAAGCCCTATCATCAAGCGCACAAGAAAGGCGTCAAACTGATCGGGGCAACCGCCCACTACGCAACGGCGGAACTCGACCAAGGCCCCATAATCCACCAAGCCGTTGCTCAAATCACACACCGAAATAGCGTTCAGGACCTTATCCGCAAAGGGCGTGACTTAGAGAAGATGACCCTCGCCCAAGCTGTTTCCTGGCATCTGGAAAATCGTATCCTCGTCTACGAAAACAAAACGGTCGTTTTTGATTAGTGGAACCGGTTTGGCGCCAACCGATGTTGGATTATCTGGGCACTAGGCTAACGGTATCTGGCTTTCACCGTAATCCGGAAGGCCTTTCCTAGTCTAATTCAACCGGTTTGATGACGAAAGTGCTTTAAAAAGCCGAGAAATCGCGCTCAATCACTCTTTCCCAAAAACAGGCGACGATTATGGCCCAATCAACCGACAAAAACCCAACTCCAAAAAGCGACGAGCGCAATATCGTCGATTCCGCAATTTTCAGTGGTGGCGATCTTGAGGATCAACTCACCCTGATTTGGGAGAAGAACAAGAGGTTCATCATCTACTCCATAGCTGGAATCTTCGCCGTTTTCGGGGTATACCACCTGAGTGGTTTTATGATTGAGCAAGGTAGACTCGCTGTACAGGAGGACTACGCATCGGCAGACGATAGCGCCTCGAAACTCGCCTTTGCCCAAAAAGAGTCCGGAGACCCTCTCAGCGGATTCGCCTACAAGGAACTCGCCGCTGAAGCCTACGAAGAAGGCGATTATGCCAAGGCAGCCGAATATTTTGAAAACGCTTCAAATTCAGCCAAAGGAGCGATCAAAGAAGCCGCTCAAATGGGTCACGCGATGGCTTTAATTCAAACCGGTCAATCCGATCAGGCAGAGTCTATTTTGAAAGAGCTGGTTTCCAACGAAAACGCCGGAAATCTAGCGGAAGCACGCTACCGGCTGGCAGCCCTAGCCGTTGAAAATGAGGATTTTGAGTATGCTCGGACGCTCATAGCTGACCTCCAGACCAACTTTTCGCAAGAAACGTTCTACTGGATTCAGAAGGCCATGACGTTGCAAAGCAAGCTACCGGCGGAAGAACCCTCCCCAACTCCCGAAAGCTAAACCAACCCATTCGCCCACCAGTCACTTACCACCCATTTCTCACGCCTATTCCTAACAGTTTTCATCGATAGCTATTGATGAAAATAGAACGTATTACCTTGAAACTCGGTCCAAAAACAAGAGACATACTCGAACTACTTTTACTCGTTGGGACCGACGCACTGACTAGCCTCCCTCTACGGAACTATCATTCTCTGGCCGGATGGGAATCGGAACACGCTTTGCGAAGGCAACTCCGAGCGATGCAAAATCGAGGATTGATCACGCTAAACGGCGAAAAACCCGCCGATTGGGTGCCACAAATAACGAAGATTGGGCGAAACCTAGCTAAAAACGACATCGATCCGCAAGTGGCTTGGTCAAGTGCTTGGGAAGGCAAATGGCGCATCGTCTCTTTCGACCTTCCTCAAGATCAACCCTCTCAACGGTATCATCTGAATTTATGGCTGAAACAACAGCGTTTCGGGCGCCTACAAGGGAGTTTATGGATTTCGCACAGGTTCTCACAGGATTGGCACCAAGCGGTCTCCCACATTGATGCAAATCCACACGACGTAATTTTCTTAGACAGTGCTTCTATCGGGAAAATGAGTGCTGAACAGATTGTAGAAAACGCTTGGGATTTTAAAAAGATCAATGCTCTTTACGGCGACTATCTCCAATTTTTAAAAACAAATCCACCCGCCCATTCGGGTACGCATCAGATGACAGAACCCCAAGTAAACTGGTTTCGTTCTGAGCATTCACTCTGGAGAAAGGCGTATGCGCAGGATCCTTTTCTTTCGAAAGAACTCCTTCCGTCCAGCTACCTTGGGCGTAGGGCATTCCTTGCGAGACAAGAAATGTTTAAGACCAGGGTACTACAAAGAACCTAGTAATAGATCATCATCATCAATTTTCATCGATAGCTGTAGATCATAACTGCAAATAATGGCCTTTTCTTGTCCTAGAGGGGTTACGCTTTTTAGGGATTCTATTGTTCGATGAATTCCTTTTGGGAGCCGAATCGGGCTTTTAGGCGGAGACCTTGTAGGCGGATAAATCCTGTTGCATCGTCCGGATTGTAGTCGCTTTGTACCCCTTCCATTGAAGCAATGTCCTCATTGTAAAGTGAATAGGGAGACTTGCGTCCGACGGTCGTTACATTGCCCTTGTATAGTTTTAACCGTACGGTACCGGTTACGCTTTTTTGGCTGTTGTCTATAAAGGCCTGGAGCGCTTCGCGCTCGGGTGCGTACCAGAATCCATTGTATATAAGTTCTGCGTACTTAGGGATTAGACTATCACGCAAGTGCTCCAAATCTCGGTCCATAGTAATAGACTCGATCTGCTTGTGGCCCATCATCAGAATCGTTCCACCAGGCGTTTCATAAACTCCTCGACTTTTCATACCGACAAATCGGTTCTCCACTATATCCACTCTTCCGATACCGTGCTTTCCTGCTAGGGAGTTGAGCGATTTTAGTACTTGCGCAGGGCTGAGCGATTGTCCATTGACCGCCACGCAATCACCCTTTTCGAAATCGAGCTCAACGTACTCGGCTTCGTTCGGAGCATCTTCTGGATCGACAGACAATTTGTACATTGCCTTGTTCCCGGGCGTGGTTGGATCGAACCAGGGATCCTCTAAAATACCCGCCTCGTAGGAAATGTGGAGAAGGTTGCGATCCATCGAGTAGGGCTTTGACGCGGAGGCTTCCACATTAATGCCGTTCTCTGCGCAATAGGAAATCATTTCACTTCGGCCTGGAAATGCTTTGCGGAAAACTTCCATTCGCCAAGGTGAAATCGTCTGCAGATCGGGTGCCAAAGCAGCATAGGCCAGTTCGAACCGCACTTGGTCGTTGCCTTTGCCAGTGGCGCCATGGGCAAGTGCGTCCGCTCCTACTTTGCGGGCTAGGTCAATATGGGCTTTGCCGATTAAGGGCCGCGCAATGGAGGTGCCCAAGAAATACTGTCCCTCATAGATTGCGTTCGCCCGCATTATTGGGTAGATAAAGTCTGACGCAAACTCTTCAACGAGATCGAGGGTATAGTGCTCGGAGGCCCCTGTAGCCTTGGATTTCTCCTCAAGACCCTCTAGCTCCTCCTCCTGTCCAACGTCAGCAGCAAAAGTGACAATCTCCGCGTTGTAATGATCTTTTAACCACCGAACGAGCACCGAAGTGTCTAGTCCGCCTGAGTATGCGAGCGCTATTTTCATTTTTGATACGATTGAATGGTTAACCGCGAATTACACGAATAAATTTAGAAATATCGAACTCGTGCCTATCCGTTCTATAATTACGTGGGAAATTTAGGCCCGGACCCCTTGGGCGAGCACCGCCATAATGGCCTTTTGGGTATGCAGCCGGTTTTCAGCTTGGTCAAAGATGATTGACTGCGAACCATAGAGGACGTCTTCCTGCACCTCCATACCCTTGTACGCGGGAAGGTCGTGCATGAATAACGCGTTTGGCCGTCCTAGTTTCATCAGATCTGAAGTAACCGAATAGGGACTCATTGCAGCGATTCGTTCAGTGGACTCTTCCTCCTGTCCCATGCTTACCCAGGTGTCCGTATAAAGCACATCCGCATCGCGAGCGGCCGCCTCAGGATCGTTTGTGAAGCGATAGGTTGGCGTATAGCCACTCTCAGCTAGTGTTTCCTTGATCTCCGATCCCGGCTCATAACCTTCTGGCCCCGCGAGTACTAATTCCATCCCAAAAAGCGCTGCCCCCAAGATCCAGGAATTTGCAATATTATTGGCTGTATCACCAAAGTACGCCATCTTCTTACCTTTTAGAGACTCTAGATGGTTTGTTCCGTCGGACCATCGTTCCGCCATTGAGAACGCGTCGGTATAAGTCTGGCAGGGATGAAGAAAATCGGTCAAAGCGTTGATCACAGGAATCGATCCCATTTTAGAAAGCTCTTCCAGTTCGCTTTGCTCGAAGGTGCGTACAATGAGTCCATGGACGAAGCGCGAGAGCACGTTTGCGGTATCATAAACGGACTCACCTCGTCCCAATTGGATATCGTTTTTATTTAGAAAAATAGGATGTCCCCCGAGTTCATGAATACCCACGTCGAAGGAAACTCGTGTTCGAGTACTCGATTTTGAGAATATCATCGCCCAATTTTGACCTTTGAGCGAGGGAGGCGTGTGGCGGCCTCGACCCTTTTTAAAACTCTGAGCCAATGCGAATACTTCGCTGGCCTGGTGAGGGGCGAAATCAGTTTCTTTCAAAAAATGTGCCATAATTGGTTTTTCCAACTTAATTGTATTAACGATGCTGCGTCACCTATACTACCGCGTTATTTGCCGTCGCTCTTCTCCTTACTGCTGAGGCAAATATTTCCAGAGCCTTATCGAAATCCTGTATCGTCGCCGTCAATGCAGGAAGAAAGCGAACGACATCAGCCCCCGCCGGTGGAACGATTAGTCCACTTTCTCTTAGTTCGGCAACCACATCAAAAGACGAATCCGCAATCTGGATTCCGATCATGAATCCCGCTCCACGAATATCCAGAATATACTCAGGAAGCTCCGTCTTGAGTTCATTCAAACGCTTAAGTACGTATTCACTATTGGTTATGACGTTTTGAAGGAGATTTTCCTCTTCGATCGTTTCCAGCACTGCGAGAGACGCGGCGGCAATGAGTGGAGTTCCTCCAAAGGTAGTGCCATGCGTTCCCGGCTGGAAAAGCTCCGAGTGCGGATCACGGATCCAAACTGCTCCGATCGGAACCCCACCACCCAGACCTTTCGCCATTCCAATTGCATCCGGCCTAATACCCGCTTTCTCAAAGGCAAAGAAGTGACCGGTTCTTCCCACGCCACATTGTACCTCATCAACTAAAAGTAATACTCCACGCTCATCGCAAAGATGCCGCAAGCCCTGTAGGAATTCAATGGTTGCAGGGAAAATGCCTCCTTCTCCCTGTATTGTTTCGATAAATACCGCTGCAGTATCTGAGTCAATCGCCGCGGCGAAACTCTCAAGATTATTGAGTTCGGCAAAAACGAATCCCTCAACAAGAGGTGCGAAACCTTGCTGGATTTTCGCTTTTGGCGTTGCACTCATTCCACCAAAAGTACGGCCATGGAAAGCATTTTCCGCACAAACAATTTTGTATTGTTTGCCTTCTAAACCTGCGTTCTGGCACCCGTAGAGTCGCGCTAATTTAATCAGCGCTTCATTCGCTTCCGCTCCACTATTGCAAAAGAACACTTTTCCATTTCCACCCGCTTTTTCATTCAGCTTAGCGGCCAGAACAGCCTGGTTCTGATTGCGATACAGATTGCTTACGCACAACAATTCCGCCGCTTGTTCCTGGATTGCAGTAACCAACTTTGGGTGACAATGCCCGATACTCGTCACTGCAATTCCAGAGCAGAAATCCAAATACTCCTTCCCTGTGTCATCCCATAGTTGAAGCCCACGACCACGCACGAACGTTACGGGTGGCAATCCGTAATTGCCGAGTACATTATCGACATAGAGCTCCTCGGTGTTCGTATTGGTCTTCATCTCATTTTTATGGTTAAGCTACACTGGACCCAGAATTTCTCTTAGTGAACGATTTCCGTTCCAATCCCTTTATCCGTAAAGATTTCCAGCAAAAGACTATGCGGAAGACGTCCATCGATAAAGTGAACCCGGTGCACACCCGAATCCAAAGCCTTTATCGAACTATCGATCTTAGGCAACATTCCCTGGCTGATTGTGCCATCGGCTTTCAGCTTGTTAATTTGGCTTACCCTCAGTGTTGGGATAAGAGAATTGAGATCACTTGGATTGCTCAGCAAACCCGGAACATCGCTTAGATAAACCAGGCGCCTTGCTCTCAAGGCGCTGGCGACACAGGCTGCGGCCACATCCGCATTCACATTGTACAAATTACCGTCCGCTCCTTTAGCAACCGGTGAAATCACTGGGGTGTAGCCGTCTCTGATAGCCTTTTTGATGATCTTGGACTTTACTGCCAGCACGTTGCCGACGAACCCCAAATCGACCGCATTGCCCTGACTATCTTCGGTATACTTTTCCCCTTCGAGAACCGTGGGACCCGGAATCCCGAGTGGCCGATCATTCCGAATTTGCAACATTTCGCAGACATCGCTGTTCACTTGGTGGCTGAGGACTTCGTCTACCACTTTAATCGTGTTTTCATCCGTATACCGAAGGCCATTAATGAACTTGGCTTCGAGACCCTTTTCCTCGAGAGCCCGGCTTATCGCTTTGCCGCCCCCATGAACGACTACTGCATGAATCCCGACAGCCGAGAGAAAGGCAATATCCCCTGCAACACTAGCCCGAACCTCAGGATTTGGATCATCCATAAAACTCCCACCGTATTTTATCACGAATACAGAGTTACGAAACTCCTGAACGTAAGGTAGGGCTTCGACCAATACCGCAGCCTTGGAGATAATCTCATCCATCTTTTTCTGTCTAATATTCGCCATCGCTCGCGCTATTCGCTCTTGTTAAAGTCAACGTAACCTTCCGTCAGGTCACTCGCCCGCAATCTGAAACTCCCATCACCTTGGTGCATGTTTATCCGAATCGTAAACCTCGGTTTCGAAACAACCTCTTTCCACTTAGGTTTGTTTTCCGGTACGGGATCTCCTCCAACAAGAGCCGGCACGTCATCATAACTGATATCAATAACGTGTTGGTCAATCTGAGCACTCGCATAGCCGAGTGCATCCATCAATCGACCCCAGTTAGGATCGTTGCCATACCATGATGTTTTCACGAGCAATGAATTGCCGATTGAGCGAGAGATGTTCTCAGCGTCTTGATCACTTGCAGCTCCCTCAACCAGTATTTCAACAACCTTTGTAATTCGCTCGCCATCTGCCACAATCTTGTCGGCCAGGCAATCACACACCTGGAACAACGCTTGCTGAAAGCGTTTCATCGAAGTTTCATCGAGTGATACGCCTGATTGTCCGTTCGCCAGAAGCAGTACCGTATCGTTGGTACTCATATCACCATCAACCGTGATCGCGTTGAAGGAGTGCTTGACCGACTCTTTTAATAGATTTTGTAGAACCGTTGAATCCGCAGCGATATCAGTGGTGATAAAAGCTAGCATGGTTGCCATATTAGGCTGTATCATCCCCGCACCCTTGGCGGCCCCTCCAATGGTCACTGTATTGCCTTTTACTGCAAAGGTTGCTGTGCATGTCTTCTTCTTGGTATCTGATGTTAAGATACACTCAGAAAATTTTGTACCCTCCTTCTCTCCATCACGAGCCCTCGAGGCTATCGACTTAACCACGGGAGTGATTCTATCCATCGGCAACAAATCGCCAATTCTTCCCGTGGAGCAGACAAGAAAGCTGTCCTTCGGGCTACCACTCGCTGACTCTGCTGTCTGGAGCATCGACAGTGAGTCCGCAATTCCCTGGTTTCCTGTGCAGGCATTCGCATTCCCACTATTAGCAACAAGGCCAAAAATGGGTCCCCCAACTCGTAAGACTCTCTCGCAGTCGAGAACCGGCGCCGCCTTCACCGCGTTCTTGGTAAAAACTCCCGCAGCGGCACAGGGAGTAATCGAATACAAGACACCTGTATCCAATCTTTCGTTACCTTTGCCACGAATATCCGCCGAGTCTGCAGAAGCAAAGAATCCCTTTGGATCCGTAACACCGTCCGTGTCCGTTTTGAATGTGATAGAATTAGACATGGAGCAATCCCGTTGTTTCGTCCCAACCTTGCCATAGGTTCATGATTTGCACTGCCTGTCCGGCTAGACCTTTCATAAGGTTATCTTCCGCAGACGTAATCACGAAATTCCCGGTTCTTTCATCCTTAGTGGCAGATATATCGATCCGATTAGTTCCAACCGTGTACTTCGTCTCAGGTCTAGTATCCGCTGAAAGGATATAGATAAACGGACGTCCACCGTAGGCTTCATTCCAAGCGCCATACAGATCCTCGATAGTCGACTGCCCAGCCGGCACAGTAATCGTAGTTAAAATTCCCCGATTCATGGGTGCAAGGTGAGGATTGAACTGGAGCACAACCGGTCCCTGTCCGGCGAGCCCAAGTTGCTCTTCGATTTCTGAAAGATGCCGGTGCTTGGGAATTCCATACGCTTTTGCACTTTCATTTACCTCACAATAAGAGAATGCCTGACTAGACTGTTTCCCTGCACCGCTGGTGCCGCTAAACGAGTTAGCCACGATGTGCTTTGTTCCAATCACTTGCTTTTTCAAAAGAGGATAAAGCGGAATCAGAATACTCGTTGGATAACAACCTGGGCAGGCAAAGAGTTTTTTCTCAGCCCATCCATGTTCGGTAATTTCAGGCAATACATACTGAGAGTCCTTTAGGAGCGCTTCATCTGGGTGGGGCTGTCCGTAATACTCTTCGTAAACAGCCGGATCAGAAATCCTAAAATCCGCACTACAGTCTATTACCTTTTTTCCCGATTTTGAAATTACTCCGGCATACTCGGCCGCTACTCCATGTGGGACCGCTAGGAACACGCAACCGATATCCGTTCTGGCTGCCAACGCGTGAGGATCGGAGTTTTCAAACTTCAATGAATCGAGGACACCTCGCAACTCAGGCATCACTGAACTAACGCTCTTGCCCGCTTCGCTTCTCGAAGTAACAGCCACGAGATTAGCTTTCGGATGAGCCGCTAGTAGTTTGACGAGAATCTCCCCGCCATATCCGGATGCGCCTACGATTGCCGTGTTCATTGGATAATTCGCTTAAATTGTCTGTCTTGAAAACTAGTTCCAACGGGTTTGATCGCTGGATAGAAAAGGTAATATAGAATTGATGGTGTATGAAAACAAAAAGACCCCCTGAGGTAGTGAAACCAGAGAGGGCCTTGTCGAAAAAGTATTTTGAGTTGGCTTAGCGCTTTGAGAACTGGAATTTCTTACGCGCCCCTGGTTGTCCTGCCTTCTTACGTTCCTTCATTCGAGGGTCGCGAGTAAGGTGACCGGCTTGCTTCAACTGTATTCGAAGCTCTGAATCAAACTTAAGCAGCGCACGCGCGATACCGAGTGCCAACGCACCTGCTTGGCCACTGTCCCCACCGCCTTGCACTTTAGCAACGACATCAAATTTGTCTTTCGCTTCGATTGTGGTGAACGGAAGCAGAGCGGACCGGGAGAAATTCTCGTGAGAAAAGAAATCGTCAGCGGTTTTGCCGTTGATCTTAACCTGACCAGAGCCTTCCGTTAGCCGAATGCGAGCGACTGCCGTTTTCCGGCGTCCGGTTCCGAGGTATTCACTGTTGGTGTCTGCCATTTTCTGAAAGTGTTATTAAACTGAGACCGCTTTGGGTTGTTGCGCTTCGTGAGGATGTTCCTCACCTGCGAACACCCTGAGCTTGGTGAGCATCTTGCTGGCAAGCCGGTTTTTAGGAAGCATTCCTTTGACGGCGTGCTTTACGACGAAATCGGGACGTCTTTCCTGCATCTGGGCGACACTGAGATATTTTTCACCGCCAACGTAGCCACTGTAGAACATGTACTTCTTCTGCTCGTTTTTCTTTCCCGTGAGAACGATTTTGTCGGCATTGATCACAACAACGAAATTTCCGGTGTCAACGTGCGGCGTGTAGGTGGGCTTGTCCCGGCCACGAAGCAAATTCGCGACTTTTACGGCGAGGCGGCCCAGGACCTGGTCCTTGGCGTCGACTATAACCCAGTCGCGTTTCGTGGTTTCCTTATTGGCGAGAAATGTTTTCATCGGATTTCGAGAAAAAGAGGAAAACTCCTACCCCCTCGCGAAGGCATGTCAATGATTTTGCGAGTTTTTTTGATTGGTCTGCCAAAGGGGATTCGAGTCCTTCTCAGACTAGAATCTCATCGTTAGCGAGGTAGAGCCATGAAAGTGCGCTTCCGGAGTCGGCGAACCCTCTTCACTGTCCGAGTAATGGACCCCTATCGAGAAAACAGCGTTGTCTTTGAGTTGGACTGGGAAAATCACGTCCGCTCCGTAGTAAAGGTACTTCCCGATATCGTCCACATTTAGGAGTCCGAAGTGCGCCCCGAGATCGACGGAAGTCTTCGCCCCCAGAGGGACGCTGTACCGAGCGGATCCTTCGGAGGTCGTGGCATCGATATCCAAATCGCGGTAGAGGTAGAATGAGGCAGCCACTCCCAAAATCTCACGTGTCACTCCCACGTAGGGCTCCAGCCGGCTGTCACCGGTAGGGAAATAATAGTAGGCCGCTCCAAAATCGACAGTGGTCTTTTCGCCGATCTTCCAACCTTGGCCGGCGTAAAAATCCACCTCGTCGTCCCAGCTCTCTGGGAATCCACGATTTTCGATCGGCTGCGATGCCCAGATTCCCGCATAGAAGTCGTCTTTCCCAAACTCAATCGAAGGGTGAAATACATTGTCCGCCAGCTGGGCTCCGCGAAAAACGTACTTGGTGTCAAAGGTCAGGTCTAGACTGAGCGTATACTCCTCACTTTGCGAAATTGAAGCAGTAACCAGCACAAATAGCCCTGCTGTAGCGGATCGAATGTTCATTTCAGGTTTGGTTTGATTCGAGAAATAAGTCTAACAACAGTACCCACCATTAGTTGCTCATTTGCAGTATGCGAGCCGAGAATTCTTCGGCTTTTCTCAATTTTCATAATTTTCGCTTGGGCTTCCTAGGTCTTGGATGTCATCGCAACATTTTCCAAAGGTAGGCGTAGGACAGGGCTGACGTGTAAGCTCGCTGATTTGGATTCGTGCCACCACCATGACCACCTTCCGTATTTTCGTAGTAGTAGACCGGATTACCAAACTCCTGCAAACGGGCGACCATTTTGCGGGCATGGGCAGGGTGAACCCGATCATCTCTAGTATTGGTCCAGTAATAAACTTCCGGATATTCTTTGTCGGGACTTAGATTTTGATAGGGAGACCAAAGCTTCATATACTCCCAATCCTCGGTATCAGGATTTCCATACTCAGCCATCCAACTGGCACCTGCCAGCAATTTGTTGTAGCGTTTCATATCGGCTAAAGGGACCGCGCTTACAACTGCCTTGAATAGGTCGGGCCGCTGAGTAAAGGCTCCGCTCACTAACAGGCCCCCTTGCGAGCCACCCTGTATCCCCAGGTGTTCAGGCGAGGTGATTTTTCGCGCGATTAGGTCTTCAGCTACTGCAATCAGATCATCAAAGTTTGTCTGGCGCTTTTCTTTTATGGCCGCGGTGTGCCACTTTGGGCCAAACTCTCCCCCTCCGCGAATGTTCGCTAAAACATAAACGCCCCCACGCTCAAGCCAGGCAGAGCCCACCGAACTTGAGTAGCTGGGCTTTTGGGAGATCTCAAATCCTCCGTACGCGTACAGGAGTGTCGGGTTGTTGCCGTCTGCTTCAAAGCCCCTTGGCATCACCAGAAAATATGGGATCTTCGTGCCGTCTTTGGACGTTGCTTCGTTTTGCACAACGCGCATTCCCGCCGGGTCAAACCAGGCAGGGGACGTTTTAACTTTTCTGGGAGATCCACCATCATCTACATGGAATAGGCTCGAAGGTGTCAGAAAATCCGAATAGTAGAAGAAGAAGCTGTTATCTTGCTCACTACTGCTAGCCAGTGCAACCGTACCCAATCCAGGCAGGTCTATTTCTTCTTTCAGCCATAGGCCGTTAGACTGTCTCAATCGGTAAAGGCGACTGGAGACGTTATCCAGAGTGGAGTAGATCAAGTGATCGCGCGTGTGGGCAAGGCTGTTAAAGGCGACCCTTTCTTCTGGAGAAAAGAGAATTTCAAAGTCTCGATTACCCTGCAGGAAATCATCTAAACCAATAGCCAGCAACGCATCACCTGGGTAGGTACTACCGTCGATCGCCCAGTCCGATCGCAGATAAATCAACAGCTTTTCCTTGAATATGAATTTCAGCTCCGCGTCATCCGGCAGATCCAGCTTTACGAGACGCTCTCCCAGTTTCAGATAACTGGTGTTCCTGAAAAATTCGGGTGAAACGGATACTATTTCGTAGCGGTTCTCGGGCCTGTGGGAAACGTAGGTACCCGCGGACACATCTTCACTCCGCCCTTCGAAAATGGTAGTGGCCTCGGACAATGTTTGGCCCCGGCTCCACCGTTTGGATATACGAGGGTATCCAGAATCCGTTAGCGTTTCGCTGCCAAAATCGGTTCCCACGTAGAGCGTGTTTTCATCGAGCCAAGAGACGCGGGACTTCGCTTCGGGCAGGTAGAATCCATTGTCAACAAACCGTTTTCCCTGAGTATCAAATTCCCTCTGGACCGTGGCGTCTGCTCCACCTCGAGAAAGCCGAATCATCGCAAATCTATCTTCGGGAGGCAGAAAAGTAACTCCCTTCCATACCCAGTTTTCACCTTCAGCGGCTGCAAGCGCGTCAACATCAAGCACGATTTCCCAATCTGGCTCGTCCTCAAGGTAACTTTCCACACTGGTACGCAGCCAAATTCCCCGCACGTGATCTGGGTCCTGCCAGAAATTGTAAAGCGTCCCCCCGCTATAGGTAGGGCCTGGAATTCGGTCCTTGGAATTGTAGATTTCCACAAACTTGGCGTGAATGCCTTCGAACTCGGGAACCGCCTCAAACTCAGTCGTCGTCTTTTCGCTAATCTCCTTGGCCCAAGCAAGCGCCTTTTCGCTTTCGACCTCCTCCATCCACTCATAGGGGTCATCTTCGATAGCAGCAGAAGCCACAAGGGCGGCAACAAGCAAGCAGACAAATACTAAAAAGGGTTGGGACTTTCGGCCGAGATGCATGGACGAATTCTAGTGATTCAATCTGAATTGGGAAGGCAAAGTTCCTGTCGGACTCAGAAAGCGGAATGATGAGTTAAATAGGCGATTGAACAGCGGATGAATGTTCCTACTTGAAAATTTGGCTAGATTAAGACGCTGCTCCGATTGATTCTTGTCCCATGAACTTTAAACATGTCGGCGCCCTAACGTCCGCACTCGCAATCGGCCTGGGAGCGTTAGGAGCCCACAAACTTGAGCCCCAGCTAGTGGCTAATGGAACACTCGACGCCTGGAAGACCGCGGCCTTATACCATTTGGTGCACTCGGTAGCTCTGTACTTCCTCGCCGCTTTAGAATCGCGAGATCCCGACCGTTTAGCCCGAGTGGCCATGTGGCTTTGGTTTGGCGGTATTCTTTTGTTTTCCGGATCGCTTTACGGACTGGCTCTCACTCGATGGCCGGTACTGGGACCCATTACACCTTTGGGAGGATTGAGTTTCATCGCCGGCTGGATAGTTTTGCTCTTTTCTAAGCGCAAATAGTGATGAGGCATTCATGACAGCACGCCCGACAGTAATACCCTTCAAAATCCGAATCCCTCGAGGACTGAAGGAGGCCATTGCTCTCTTAAATGAAATAGGGGGGAACTGCCGCCTAGTCGGTGGCTGTGTCCGGGATGCCTTGCTCGGCAATGAACCGTCTGATTTCGACGTGGAAGTGTACGGATTGGAAATTAAAGCCATTGTCGAAGCGCTTCGTAAAACGGGGAGAACTGACTTGGTGGGAAAGTCATTCGCAGTCGTCAAATTGTGGACCCAAGGGGCAGAATACGATTTCACCGTCCCGCGAACAGAATGCAAATCTGGCACGGGCCACCGTGGCTTCGAAGTGCAGGCTGATCCTCATCTCGAGCCTGAAATCGCGCTAAAGCGACGGGACTTCACAATCAACGCTCTCCAATACGATCCCGAACAGGGTGTGGTGATTGACTACTTCGGTGGTCGGGATGATTTGGAAAAGGGTGTTTTGCGCCATATTAGCAAAGCGTTTTCAGAAGATCCGCTTCGAGCCTTGCGGGCCATTCAATTTGCAGGGCGCTTCGGGCTCTCGCTCGATCCCAGCACTGCCCAGCTTTGTCGGGATATGAAACGGGAATTCTCTACTCTAGCGATCGAACGCATTTGGGGTGAATGGTATAAGTGGTCAACCAAATCTACCTTCCCATCCAAGGGCCTGATCGCTCTAAAAGACTCAGGCTGGATTTCCTTTTTCCCGGAAATCAACTCGCTCGTCCGCCTACCGCAAGATCCCGAATGGCACCCCGAAGGTGATGTATTCGTTCATACACTACATTGTTTAGATGCTCTAGTTGAATTTTCGGAATGGAATAGCTACTCCGATTCGCAACGGTCGGTCTTAATGTTCGGTGTATTGTGTCACGACCTTGGCAAGGCTCGCTGCACCCGCTTTGCGGAAAAACGAGGTCAACTCCGCTGGATTAGCCCAGGACACGATCAGGAAAGCGGTTGGCTTTCGGAATCGTTTTTAACCCGAATCGGGGCACCTGTTGGAATTCAGGAGAAGGTGAGAAAACTCGTCGAAAGCCATCATTATCTGAATTCGTTTCCAGATTCAAAGCCTTCAGACACGAGCCTTCGAAGACTTTCGCGACGTATCAACCCTGCCACGACAGGGGAACTTCGCCAAGTAATGCTAGCGGACCACCGAGGACGACCACCACTCGTTTCCGAGGCCCAAGAAAGACGCCTGGCCGAATTTAAAGCGCGAATTGGCGAACTAGAGTTAAAAGATTCTGCACCCAAGGCTCTATTGCTTGGACGCCATTTGATTGAACACGGTAGAAAACCGGGGCCTGAATTTAAACCTATTTTAGATCGAGCCTACGAAGCGCAGCTCGAGGGCGAATTCGCCGACGTGGAAGGGGCCATTCAATGGGCCCGAGCTAATGCCGTGTTCTAAAATGCATTTGCTGACCCGCCTTTGCCCAGGATTGCCGGGTCAGCGACCCGGCCTACAATAAGATGATTTACACCGCAGCGACTAAGCGCTAGCGCCAGCCCTACACGCGCTTACGATAGCTTGCTTTGAATCATGGTCTCTAGCTTCCGAATATCCGCAGCAAAGTTTCGGATCCCTTCGGCGGTTTTTTCCGTGGCCATGGCGTCTTCGCTCATCATCCATCGGAAAGATTTCTCCGAAATCTCGACCCGCTCGATATCCATACTTTGAGCGGCATCAGGACTAAGTTTTCGTTCTACGTTATCGTCGTTAGACTGAAGCTCAGACAGGAATCCCGGGGAAATCGTCAGCAAGTCACAACCCGCTAGTTCGACAATTTCTCCTTTGTTTCGGAAGCTCGCTCCCATGACTTCAGTGCCGTATCCAAATTTTTTGTAGTAGTTGTAGATACTCTGGACCGACAGAACGCCGGGATCATCCTGTGGAGCGTATTCCTGACCTGATTTGGCTTTGAACCAATCCATGATTCGGCCCACGAACGGGGATATTAGCGTGATTCCAGATTCGGCACAATGAACCGCCTGTACCAAAGAAAACAGAAGCGTTAGGTTGCAATGAATCCCTTCTTTTTCCAGTTCTTTTGCGGCATTGATTCCCTCCCAAGTTGAAGCGATTTTAATCAACACGCGATTGGAATCTACGCCTTTAGATCGATAGAGCTGAATTATTTCCCTAGCTTTAGCAATCGTGCCTTCGGTATCATAGGAAAGCCGGGCATCCACCTCCGTCGATACTCGTCCCGGAATAATATTCAAAATCTCTATACCGAACAAGACGAGCAATTCACTAGCCACGGCATCCACTAGTGCCTGACCTGACAATCCACTATCTCGGCAGCTTGCTACCGCTTTATCCGCAAGACTTGCGTTTTCGTCTTTCTCAACCGCTTTCAGAATCAAGGTAGGGTTGGTAGTCGCATCTTGAGGGGCGAATTCCTTAATTGTTTGGAAGTCTCCCGTATCGGCGACGACGGTTGTGAATTGCTTTAGTTGGTCGAGTTGGCTCATCGCCGAGACAACAGTCATAGTATTTCTTGGTTAATCGGCTCACTGTCGCTCGTGTTTCATACACGTACGAATCGCCATTGAATTGGCTTATTGCAAAACGATCCGTTTGCCGCAATTTCTAAAACGACGATACAAAAAAATTCACGACTCCTTTCAATTTACACAGATACGATACTTATGCTGAAAGAAAGCTATTTAAAAACGAGCCTGTCTCTACTCGACCGCGTCTACTTGGAGAATCAATCGACGATCGAGGCGCTGGCTCCCTTGATCGCCGATTCCGTGGCAGCTGGAGGAGTTATTCATACATTTGGTAGTGGTCATTCCGAAATCATAGGTCGAGAAATGGTGGGCCGCGCTGGAGGACTGGTTTGCGTAAGTGCTATTCTAGACACAACAGGCGGGTTTATCGAAAACCTACCGGGATACGGTCGCGCTTTGGCGGCCCGCTACGATCGCAATCATCGACTGAAGTCCGGTGAGTTTATCATCGTTATTTCCAATTCTGGAAAAAACTGTTCTCCCATCGAGATCGCTGAATACGCTAAGGAGAAAGGTCTGACGGTGATCGCCCTCACTTCGATGACCATGACGCGACAAGTGAAAACGACTCACGCTTCTGGTCAGAAACTGTATGAAGTTGCTGACTACACCCTCGATAATTGCGGGGCGATGGGGGATGCGATCGTCGAGCTACCCGGTCGGGAACAATCAGCTGGCCCTACATCCACCCTTGCAGGGGCCCTTCTCATTAATCTGCTACAAATGGAGGTTTTGGAGATCCTCATCGGCAACGGGAGCCCAACTCCCCTACTCCGCAGTCAGAATACAGAAGGGGCGATGGAGGCAAATATTGAGCTAGCCCGCAGCTATAAGGGTCGCCTAAGCAAGCCACTTTAGGGAAACACGCCGATTCTTTGGGGGTCGCAGTCCGCTATTGCGTCGGGAACGCATTGGTATCAAATATTTTCCCAGTTAGGAATTACGACATGTTTCAAGTCACTTTCAGCGACCAGTGCTTAGCAGAGCTAAAAAAACTCGAGACCCTCGAGCAACTCGAGGTGATCGGACCGCTGAGCCAGCTATCGGAGTCTCAGCTAAACAATCCAAGGGAGCCCCTTGGCAGCTTCTCCCGCGGCAAGAAGACGATGTATCGACTGCGCTCAGGGGACTATCGTCTTTACTTCGAGCGGGACGGAATCACCTTACACACGGTCTGCATTCTCCATAAGAACACGCTTACGGACTTCATTTTCAGGACTAAACTACCCATATCTGAGGAACAATTAGTAGAGCAGCACTCTTCTTTCTGGAAGTACCTCGAAACATTCACCCGATCCAATTGATTTGAGCTCCCCGCATACGAAGGAATCCGGAATGTCGAAGATCGACAGTTCTCAGGCCAGCCGCATCTACCTGCTTCCGAACCTGTTTACCGCGGGCAACTTGTTTTGCGGATTCATGGCGATCATGAAATGCATTCAGGCCCGTTACAATGTGATGCTCGACGATCCCTTTGAGAATCCCGCCCAGCTTTACACCGAGGCGGTGCTTTTCATTCTTGGGGGCATGCTTTGCGACTCACTCGATGGACGGGTCGCGCGACTGGGAGGGCGCGAGTCTCTCTTTGGGAAAGAATTCGATTCGATCGTGGACATGGTTTCCTTCGGGGTAGCTCCCGCATTGATGGTCATGTTTCTGATTTTGAATCCCGAGGAGAGCCTCTTTTTTCGAAATATCGGGTGGTTTCTAGGCTTTGTCTATCTCCTGTGCGCAGGAGTGCGGCTCGCTCGTTTCAACGTAATCACTCATCCCCTTATCTATCCAGCAAATATTGACCGGACGAACAGCGATTTTATCGGCCTGCCCGTGCCCGCCGCTGCCGGGATGATCGCTACGCTGGTTCTCGTAATCAATAAGCACGATCTGCAGAAGTGGACCATCGCCCTCCCCATCCTTATGGTGTTCATTTCCTATTTGATGATTAGCCCAATCCGCTACCCCAGTTTTAAAAGTGTCGATTGGAATACCAAGGTTCGCCTGCGAACGTTTATCCTGATGCTGGCTATCGGAGCATTCGTCTACCTATACAAACAGTACGCGCTCGCCCTCACTTTCCTCGGCTATCTGTTCTATGGCGTCGTTCGACATATATTGATGATTCAGCGAATACGACGCAAAGAACGCTCGAAATGAGCAATTTTGTTCCCTCAACAACTCGTGAATAACCGTCCAACAAACCCAGTTTCTCAAAAAATTCTTAACATGTTGATGTCAGACCCCCAAAGACTCTGCTCTAATCAACAATTGTGATCCTTGATTAATAGCTCGCATCCAATTGCTTACACCTGTTATTCCATTAATTCACAGAGCATAGTAATAGAGATTACTTTAATTAGATATTAATTCTTATTCATTCGAATTGTCAGTAACTAGAAATTACTCCTAATTACACCCCAATGAAATTCAAAATCCACCGTGATCATTTCAGCAATGGTCTCCAACAAGTCCTAAACGTAGTTGGATCTAAAGCGTCCATGCCGATTCTCAGCAACGTGCTGATCGAAGCCGATGGAGAAACGCTCTCGTTAACGACTACCAATCTAGATCTTGGAATTTGCGCCCGGATAAAAGCGAATGTCGAGGAGGCAGGAGCGATCACACTGCCGGTCAAACGTCTGGCGACCATCATCAAGGAGCTTCCCAACAGCGATGTGAAAGTTGAAGCTTCTCCCAATAACCAGGTTAAAATCGCTTCTGGGGGCTCGCTGTTCAAGATCATGGGCATAAGTCGGGATGAGTTTCCGGCGCTTCCTGAATTTTCGGATGATCGATCCTTTACGATCGAGCAGTCCAATCTCGCCAGTATGCTCAAGAGCGTTTCTTACGCCCAGTCTTCTGACGAGACCCGTTATATGTTGAATGGGGTCTATTTCACCTTTTCCGAGCCGGAGGACTCTGATGGTTCCGGAAAACTGAGCCTTGTGGCAACCGACGGACGTCGCTTAGCGAAGATAGACCATGAGATGGAAGTGGGCGAAGGTCTTTCGGGGAGCTTGATTTTGCCCGCCAAGACGGTGTCGGAGTTGACCCGCCTACTCGATAAAGGAGAGAATCTCAAAATTGCTTTCAATGACCGACGGGTCGCTTTTCAGATCCATACGAAAGACGAAGCGGAGGGCTTTGTCGGCGACATTCTTCTTGTCTCAAAGGTAGTGGAAGGAAATTACCCGAACTACCAGCAAGTGATTCCCAAGGAAACGCATCAGAGGATCAAGGTAGAGCGAGAGCTGTTTTTGCAGTCCATTCACCGGGCAGCGCTGGTCGCAACCGACAAGTCGAACTCAGTCAAGATTCAGATCAGCAACAATCTTATGGAGCTCAGCGCATCGAGCCCGGATTTCGGCGAATCGCATGAATCGCTGGCGATCGACTATAGTGGACCGGATCTACAGGTCGCTTTTAATCCTGCTTTCTTGATGGATCCACTCAAGGCGCTGTCGAAAGACGAGATATTCTTTGAACTGAAAGATGAAGTGAGTCCAGGTGTGTTCAAAACGCTGGAAAGCTTCCTCTGCGTCATCATGCCTGTCCGGTATACCTAAACAATTCCGATATTAGGTAACTAATTCTTGGAAGAGAATCTTCCGTTTAGTTGAATGGTGGTCCCAAAATGATTCACCTTTGATTCAAATGCGTATTAACGAGATCATCACAATCGATGGACAAATTGCGGTTTCTGCCCTGATAGTCATCTCAATCGCTCTTAGCTATGCAAACAGCAAGACCAATTCCTTGGTGCTAAGTGTATTGAATCGTTGGGTACGGTGGCTTTGCGTTTCGTTTGGCTTGGCTTTTTTGGTAGATAAGATGGAATGGGCGGACCGTCCTTTTTGGGCGTTAGCGGTCATATTTTTCCTTTTCTGGCTTTTATTGGAAACGCTCTATACCTGGATAGCCATCAGCGCTATGAGCCAAAGCGATATGCCCTTGTTTCCCCGGTTCCGCAACAACACTTCCGGTGAAGAGTGGCCTGCACAGCAGAAGTTGATCGAACTTAGGAATTGGCTGAGGAGTAACAAGTTCAAGAAGGAACAAGCCTTGATAGCAAATATTGGATACGAAGTCGATATTCGATCGTCGGTATACCAGGACGAAACAGGAACGATAAGAGCTCAAATATTATTCGTGCCCCAGGGAAATGGCTTAATAAGCCACTGCATTTCTTTTACATCGGACTCGGTTGACGGGGAACACTTTATCACGGACAATCTGAATTCTCCTTACGGGGGCTATTATCCTGAAAATTGGGATGTTTGCCGAAAACCATGGAGCCGCAATCCTGCTCGGCTGTTAAGGCATCACAAAAAGCGTATCGAAGGCTTTGAACTGGAGCAGTACGAAATCGATCCAATAGACGACATTAACCAGCAACAGGGAGTTCTAGAGCGCACCAATATCGAGGCGGGTTTTCTGGTCCCTCACCACCTCCAGGAAGAAATGGGACGAATCACTTGGGAAGGCCGTTACCGTGTTTGGAAAGAGGTTTGGCTGCTAAACTACTTCGGCCTTACGAGCCGGGGATAGGCTTCATCGGTCAGCCTCCGATGTAAGACATTTCAATCTTCTTCTGGATGCTTGTTTGAGATGAACGCTCTTCAGAGTACCGATCCTTTCGGGCTCTCCAAATCCCTGAAATATGCTTGGTCAAATCTGGCTGACAGATTCCTGACCTCACAATCGTTTTCAAATCGTGACCGAAAGTAGCGAAAAGGCAGGTGTATAGGTTTCCGTTGGCTGAGAGTCTCGCCCGGTTGCAATCTGAGCAAAAGGGTTTCGTTATTGAGTTGATAAGTCCAAATTCGGCTGGGATATCGGTGTACCGGTAACGAGCAGCTACTTCTCCCTTGTAGTTAGGGTCGATGGGTTGGAATGGGAACTCTTTTGCGATCGTATCCAATATTTCCTTCGCAGGAAGAACTTCTTTTGATTTCCATTGGTTCGAGTTTCCAACATCCATGTATTCGATGAATCTAAGCGTAATTCTTTTATCTCGAAAAAACCGAACCATTGGAAGGACCTCCGCCTCGTTTACACCCTTCTTAACAACCATGTTCACCTTCACCTCCAGACCAGCTTGCTCAGCGGCTTCAATGCCTTCCAGAACCGCTGAGGGTTCGCCACGACCCCCACTCATCTCTTTAAAGACATTTGGACTGAGCCCATCCAAGCTGATATTGATACGATTTAGCCCGGATTCTTTGAGCCCTTTGGCATAGCGGGGAAGAAGTGTTCCATTGGTAGTAAGAGACAGGTCCTTTACTAGGTCGATCTTAGACAAGCAGCTCACTAAAGGAACGAGATCTCTTCTCAGGAGGGGTTCCCCACCGGTTAGTCTGATTTTCTCGATTCCCAACTCAGCGAAACTAAGGGCGAGTTTATGCACCTCTTCGTTTGTAAGAATCTCGCTTTTAGGCAAAAATGGGTAATCGGGACCGAATATCTCTTTGGGCATGCAGTAAGCACAGCGGAAATTGCACTGATCGGTAACGGAAATACGGAGATCTCTCAGGGGCCTACCAAGTTGGTCGGTCGGCGTTTTTCCTTCTTTGCTCTCGCTCATCTTTTCGAACCCGTCCGCTCGATGCCAATCTTGGAATCTCCAGCCACCTTCCGTTTCTCAGTGATGAGTTTTCTTCTGAGAAGGTCGAGGGCGGCATGAAGCGCCCTCTTCTTTATGGCCAAGCGACCGCTCTTCCAAAAAAATCGTTGTGAGAGCGTTTCGCTCGGTGTGCGGAGCCCGATATAGACAGTTCCGACTGGGTCCTTTTCTGTACCCCCATCTGGTCCCGCATAGCCAGTAACACTTAGAGCATAGTCTGTATTCAGTTTTTCCGCTACTCCTTGAGCCATTGCGATCGCAACGCTTGAACTTACAGCGGTCTCCTCTTGTATGAGTTTTTCAGGCACACCTAAAATTTGAATCTTGGATTGATCGCTGTAGCTAACAACGCCTCCATTAAAGTAATGCGACGAACCTGGAAGGTTTGTAAATGTATCGGCGATGAGGCCGCCAGTACAGCTTTCGGCAGTCGCGAGTGTCAGACCATTATCTCCCAAAATATTGGATACGACTTCAACAGTAGATTGGTGCCCGAAGCATAAGAAGTCATCTCCAAGAAGACCTTTGCAAGTTTCGGCAATCTCCAAAAGTCGAGACTTGCGATCGTCACTATCGGGAAAGCTTATACGGCAATCGACTTGGCCTTGATGGGCACAGTAGGCAACTGACAAGTATTCGTGTTGTTGAAAAATGGATTGAAACTGGGTTTCCAATGCGGACTCACCTATTCCTATCGTTCTAATCTGGAGGTAGTTTTCTTGCTCATCGATGTAGTCCAGTTTTTCCAGTCGCGGAATAATCTGGTTTTCGAACATTGGCTGTAGTTCGTTGGGGGGTCCTGGTAGCATGATGAGAATTTTCCCATCCTTGTTTAGCCAAAGCCCAGGAGCCGTTCCCATATCGTTTTCTATGACTTCCGCATTCTCAGGCCGGTAGGCCTGTTTGCGGTTGTTCTCCGACATCGGCTTGCCGATACCCCTAAATCGATTTTCTATGGCAGCTAAGATGGATGGGTCGAAAACTAGTTTTTCACCGAGGGCGTCAGCAATTTCTTCTTTAGTGCGGTCGTCGACTGTCGGACCAAGGCCCCCTGTGGTAATCAATACGTCAGCCCGTTCCCAACAGTACCGAAACTGTTCCTCGATATCGGGACCTTCGTCGGAAATGGTGTAGTTGCTGTGCAGTGTTATGCCTCGTTGCCTGAGCTGATCGCCAATGTAGGTAAGGTGCCCATTTACAGTAAGCCCTAGAAGGAGCTCTTCTCCAAGGGTGATGAGCATGAATTTTTTGACCTTTGGCATGTGGTTTTTAGCTATGGGAGACCAAGCTTCTCTTGGCTTGAGGGATTAATGAGTTAAGTTACCGAAAATGCCAACAACGGGATCAAGCAAATTGAAGGAAAAGGTACGTCGATTGCCTTCTACCCCGGGCGTATATCTGATGAAGGATCGTTTGGGTTCCGTTATTTATGTCGGGAAAGCCAAGAGTTTGAAGAAACGTGTGTCGACTTATTTCCAACCTTCGCGATCCTTCACCAGCCAGCCAAAAATCAGGGCTCTGGTTGAGATGATCCGAGACTTCGAGATTATCGAAGTTAAGTCTGAACCGGAGGCGCTATTACTAGAGGGCCAGCTCATCAAAAAATGGCGCCCAAAGTACAACACCGATTTTACTGACGACAAACGCTTCCTTCTGGTTCGCGTGGACCAAACCAGAAAACTGCCTCGATTTACGCTCGCGCGATTTAAGAAAGAAGACGGGGCGAGGTACTTTGGGCCCTTTGCCCAAGCCTATCACATCAGAAAGACGCTGGCGGAGATGCGTCGGCAATTTGGGGTTCTCCTAAGCGATTCGAATCCGAAGAGATTATCCGATGGACGATTTCAACTTTATGAAGACGTTCGGGCTGAGCTTTACGGGTTTTCCAACATCGTTACCAGAGATGAGTATCTGGCTAGAGTTGAAAACGCGTGTTCCTTTCTCGATGGCAAGTCCAGGGAGTTGCTGGCTGATATTAAGAAGAAGATGGTTTCAGAGGCGGAGGACAAAAATTTCGAGAAAGCAGCGGAGCTTCGAGACATTGCCTTCGCCCTCGAGTCCTCGTTGAGGAAGACAAGAAAGTTTGAACGAGAACGCGGGGATTCGAGAGACCTTTCGAATGAACTCACTGAACTTAAAATAGCCCTAGGTTTGAGTGGCCTACCGGTTGTCATAGAGTGTTTCGACATATCCCATATCTCCGGAACCTTTGTCGTCGCATCGATGGTACAGTTCAAAAAGGGCCACCCAAACAAGGCGCAGTACCGCCGGTATAAAATAAGGAGTTTTGAAGGCAATGACGACTTCCGCTCTATGGAGGAGGTCGTTGGACGACGGTATCGCCGCTTGGCGGAAGAGGAAAAGCCGTTTCCGGATCTGGTCGTGATTGACGGCGGACGGGGCCAGGTGGGCTCGGCCCTAAAGGCATTTCTAGTGCAGGACCTAGAGCCTCCGGAAATAATAGGCTTAGCGAAAAGGCACGAAACGATTATCTTTGCTGACGAGCGGCCTCCGATGCGATTGCCGTTGAGTCACGGAGGTTTACAGCTGCTTCAAAGACTGAGAGATGAAGCGCACCGTTTTGCAAATACGTACAATGCAGATCTTCGCAGCAAGAAAGTAAAGGAAAGCATCCTGGATGACTTTCCGGGTCTTGGGCTAAAAAAACGAGCCCTATTAATGAAGCGATTTGGAACGATTGAGAATCTCCGCAAAGCCCCCCTTGACGACTTGAAGGCAGTGGAGGGCATTGGACCGGTGATTGCGAAGCGACTCTCCGCGTTTTTGCAGACGAATCAAAAATAGATCTGTATACGAATATTAAGGACAAAAAGATCCCTTCTTTCACAGAAGGGATCTTGGTACAATTATTGAAAGCGCGGCTAAGCTTGAGCAGCCATATTTAGCGACTCGAGTTTTAGTACGTTTTTCGGAATGTCAGGAGATGAAGGGTGTGGCACTACCTTCCAGAATTTACTGACGGTTCTCTCCCAACTCTCCAGCAGAGAGGCTGCATGCGGGCTTAAGGTCGCGGTCGCATGGGCTTCAACGATTTTCTTAAGGGCATCCACTTCGCCGCTATCACTCAGTCGCTCAACCCCCACCATCTCAGGGTTGTAGTTGTTCTCGAAGTGGTCGTCTTCATCATATACGAAAGCCAGTCCACCACTCATGCCAGCGCCGAAATTGGAACCGGAACCTCCAAGCGAAACAATGAGTCCACCGGTCATGTATTCACAAGCATGATCTCCGAGGCCCTCGACTACAGCAATGGCGCCGCTATTTCGAACGCCAAACCGTTCTCCTACGCAGCCAGCCGCAAAGAGATGGCCACCGGTTGCTCCGTAGAGGCAGGTATTTCCTGCGATAATGTTGTCTTTCCAGACGTAGGATTCCTCCTCTCGCGGTCGGATAATAATTTCGCCGCCACTCATACCCTTGCCAACGTAGTCGTTTGCTTCTCCGAAAAGGTGCATTCTAATGCCTGGAGCGAGGAAAGTGCCGAAACTCTGTCCTGCAGTTCCGATAAACTTAAGGTCGATAGATCCTGGCGGGAGGTGATTGCTTCCACGAATGTATGCAACTTCCCCTGACAAATGTGTACCCAGGCAACGATCCGTATTCCCGACTTTGTATTTGCCACGGAACGACGCGATCTTTCCTGAAATCACATCTTTGGATTCTTGAATGATCGTCTGATCGATTCCTCCCTCGAAACCGAGGCGTTCATTTCGAGAACGGGTATGAATTCGAGGAGACTCGCCAGTCGGGTCGGGATCGTGGAGTAGACCGCTAAGATTTACCAAACGTGTCTTGGGATTCTCTGGATCGTCGATCTGCTCGAGCAAATCGACTCTTCCGACGAGATCGTCCAATTTGCGAAAGCCTAATTTTGCCAGGTATGACCGCACGTCCTCAGCAACAGCGTTGAAATAGTTGATTACATTCTCCGGTGTACCCTTGTACTTTGCCCTAAGATCTTCCCGTTGCGTTGCGACCCCAACAGGACATGTATTCAAATGGCATACACGGAACATCGCGCAACTGGCCGCGATCATTGCAGCAGTTCCAAAGTTGTATTCCTCGGCACCGAGCATTGCTGCAATAATGATGTCTCTTCCAGTTTTCATACCGCCATCGGTTCGTAGCGTAACACGATTACGGAGACCATTCATCATTAGCACTTGATGCGTTTCTGCCAACCCAATCTCCCAGGAAGATCCGGCGTGTTTGATTGAAGATAGCGGAGAAGCTCCAGTACCACCGTCGTGTCCTGAGACAAGTATTACATCAGCATAGGCTTTTGCAACGCCTGCTGCCACGGTACCAACTCCTGAACTGGATACGAGTTTAACGCAAACTTTAGCCCGTGGGTTTACTTCTTTCAGATCGAAAATTAGCTGAGCCAAATCTTCAATCGAGTAGATGTCGTGGTGTGGCGGCGGGGAAATTAGAGTGACGCCGGGCACGCTGAAACGCAAGCGCGCGATCATTGGCGAGACCTTGTGCCCAGGAAGTTGGCCGCCCTCCCCCGGCTTGGCGCCCTGAGCCATCTTGATCTCAATCTCTTTGGCCGTTGAGAGATACTCGGCGGTAACGCCAAAGCGTCCGGAAGCGACCTGCTTTATGGCGGAGGACGCATTGTCTCCACTTTCTAGTAGCGAGTAGCGCCGCGGATCCTCCCCGCCTTCGCCAGAATTGGATTTGCCCCCTATGCGATTCATCGCAATTGCGAGGGTCTCATGGCATTCGGGGGAGAGTGCCCCAAGCGACATCGCAGCGGTAGTGAAGCGGCGTCGGATATCTTCGATCGGTTCAACTTGCTCAAGCTGTGTGCTGGATGATTCAGGAAACTTGATCTTCAGTAGGTCCTTGATCGCATACGGCTGATGATTGTCTGACTGCTCCTGGTAATTGTCGAAGTCTTCTTTCTGACCTTTTTTGAGGAAGCGGTGCATTCCCCCAACGACTTTCGGGTTCCAGGCGTGAAACTCCCCTCCTTTGCGGACAACTTTGTAATAGCCGGCACTGGTGAGTTCTGGGTTTTCTTCGCCGAATGCTTGCTGGTGACGGATGATTGCCTCCTCACCTATTTCATTGTATCCGATGCCTCCGATTGGAGTGGGTGTACCGAGGAAGCAATCATCTACAAGGGCTTGTGAAAGACCTATGGCTTCGAAAATCTGGGCCCGGCAATAACTGGAAAGCGTGCTGATACCCATTTTGGCCATTATTTTCAAAAGGCCCTTTTCGATCGCGCTTCGGTAGTTATAGAAAGCCTGGTCGTCATCTAACTTTTGGTCTTCCTCTTCGGCATCGTCCGCCAGCCGTTTTACTACTGAAAGAGCGATGTATGGATTGACTGCGTTGGCACCGAATCCGAGGAGACAAGCTATTTGATGTACATCCCTCGCTTCCCCAGTTTCCGCAACGATATCACACTTTAAGCGAAGCCCCGACCGGACTAATGCTTGATGGACTGCACCTACTGCCAAAAGCATTGGAATCGCTACTCGTTCGCTATTCACTCCTCGATCCGTTAGGATGAGGACCTTAGTCGACTTTTCTTCGACGGTGGCTTTGGCTCGCTTGGTTAGTTCCTTTACTGCGGTTTCCAGTCCTGCGGCGCCATTAGATACGTCAAACGTTACGTCCAATCGAGCCACCCGATCTTTCAGGCCATTGACGTTGAAGAGAGCGTTAACTTCGTTGTTGAACAAGACGGGCGAGTGGGTCTTAGCGAAACCTGCACTCTGCGGCATGTCTTCAAAGAGTCCGAGCCGCCCTCCCAGAAACATGTTGATCGACATGACCGAACGCTCACGTATGGAGTCGATCGGCGGGTTGGTGACCTGAGCGAAGAGCTGCTTGAAGTAGGTATAGAGTAGTCTCGGTCGACGGCTGATAAACGCCAAGGGAGTGTCATCCCCCATGGAGCCGGTAGCCTCCATCCCGGTTTGAGCCATTGGTTTTAGGATGACGTCGAACTCGTCCTTATCGTAGCCAAAAGCAAGCTGCTGTTGTAAATTGTCGTCCTCTGGATTCGCAATTTCGGATGAGGAACTTTTGGAGAATTCGTGGAGGTCGGTGAGATGCCCCTGGCACCATTCTTTAAATCTAGGATCGGAGCTGATGGTGCGCTTGATTTCGTCGTTATCGAGAAATCGCTTCTCCTCCAGGTCGATGGCGATCATTTTGCCAGGACCTAAGCGGCCCGAGCGGACAGTCTTTAAGTCTGTTTCGTCGATGAGGCCGAGTTCCGATGCGAGGAGTATGGTGCCATCGTCATAGATTTTGTACCGAGCGGGACGGAGTCCGTTTCGATCGAGTGATGCGGCAACGTAGCGGCCGTCGGTGAAGGCGATTGCCGCGGGTCCGTCCCAGGGCTCGAGCATGCAGGCGTAATATTCATAGAATCCGCGCAGCTCATCGCTGATCTGGTCATTGTTCTCCCAAGCTGGAGGCATCATCATCATGGCGGATTCCAGCGCGCTCCGTCCTCCGAGTGTGATAAGCTCGAGGGCGTTGTCGAAGCTGGCCGAGTCGGACAAGTCCGGCTGGATGATCGGACGCAAGTCGGAAAAACGATCGCCCCAAACGCCGTGTATATTGGAACGTTCGCGGGCTCGCATCAGGTTGCGATTGCCTCGGATGGTGTTGATCTCCCCGTTGTGGGCCATCATCCGGAACGGTTGAGCGAGGTGCCAGAACGGGAATGTGTTGGTCGAGTACCGTTGATGGAAGATGGCGAATGCTGTCTGGTACGTCTCGTTTTTCAGGTCCTTGAAATAGGGCCGCATCTGGGGGGAGTTAAGCATTCCCTTATAGACAATCGTACGATTGGAGAACGAGCAGATGTAGAAGTCTTCGATATTCTCGTGCTCCGCCTGACGCTCGGCTGATTTCTGGGCGAGGAAGAGTTTTCTCTCGTAAGCGACTGCATCGAGATCATCTGTCTTGGCTGTTAGAATCTGAACGATCTTGGGCTGTGTCTCCTTCGCTTTCTGACCGAGACAACTATCATCAACGGGGACATCCCGCCAAGCAAGCACGCTGAGCCCCTCTCTCTTCACTGCGTCTTCCACGAGCTTCTTGGCGTGGGATTGAGCGTACTGGTCATCTTTGGGCAGGAATATTACACCGACGCCGAGATCCTCCTCGTTGTAGAGGTGCTTGCCCTCCTCTTCCAGGAATTCGCGAAAAAGATCGTAAGGAATTTGAGTTAAAATTCCAGCGCCGTCGCCTGTGATGGCGTCAGCATCGATAGCTCCCCGGTGGGCGAGGTTCTTGAGTGCCTGGATCGTCTTCTTGAGCAAGTCATGGGACTTTTCTCCGTTGATGTTGGCTAGAAAGCCGACACCACAGGCGTCATGTTCGAACTCTTTCTTATACAAGGGCGATGGAATGATGGAACTCATAGGTAAATTGTTTTTTGTGGATTAGAGCGCGTTTAGCGGCGTCGGCACTTGAGGCCGGATCAGTGCCCGGTCTCGCTTGCGCCAAAAACTAAATTTGCGGGACCGCTAGAAAAAGCGAACCGATTGAGATTGGCGCATTTTCTCGTGCTCCTCATCAGAGCAGCCACGGTCAGTAGGGACATCGGCTTCTTTAACCGGCGAGGCGGCGAGGTTGTTTTTAAGCATGTAGGCTTCAACTTCTTCGCCGCTGACATCCGCAAGCATGATTCCGTCAATCTCGACACATGGCGAAAGTGGTTGGCCTGATTTCGCAACCATTTCAGCGTAGTTTTCCTGGCTATTGATGATGTCAATATCCTCATACTCGAGATCGTATTTGGACATGATGGCGCGAACGCCCATGCTCCAGCCGCACTGTGGTTTCAAGTATGCTTTTATTTTCATGTGTTGTTGGTGTTGCAGATTCTGTACCGAGTCAATGGGCTGAATGCGGTCTTTTTCAACTGGGGAGCTCTGCATCTTGCAAGAATTTTTCTTTCGGTGCTCAAAGCCCACCCCTCTTTTTGGCGTTTTCTCAAGGACTATTCTTTTGGAAAAGCGAGGAAACGTTTTTAACACTTTGAGCAATAATAGGATAAGAAATCACAATCTAGCCTAAAGCGAATGTGCACTAGATTGAGTGCAGGAGCTGGGTTCTGGTTAAGGAGATTTTAATCCAACCAGAAAATTTAAGATAAAACCAAGGATAGGACAGCGAATGTCCTAGAGTGCCTGTATTATAATGATTTCCTAAGCGCTTAATCTTGCGCCATGAAAAACTCGGATTCAGATTGGATCCTTAACAATCCAAAACTTTAACTCATATCATTACGCTAATGGCAAAAGGCAAAACGACCCCCCTTCCTTCATCGGAAAATAAAGAGAAAAACGTAGAGATGGCGATGTCCGCCATTACTAAACAATTTGGAGAAGGGTCCATTATGCGTTTAGGCAGTGGCTCGAGCATGAATGTGGAGACGATTTCCACGGGCTCCCTTTCAGTCGACTTAGCCCTTGGTGTTGGTGGCCTTCCCAAAGGGCGGATATGCGAGATCTATGGGCCAGAGTCTTCGGGCAAGACAACGCTTTGTTTGAATGTGATTGCCGAAGCCCAGCGCCAAGGAGGGATTGCGGCCTTTATAGATGTCGAGCATGCTCTTGATCCGAAGTACGCTCGGAAATTGGGAGTCAATGTGGACGAGCTACTCGTCTCACAGCCGGATAGCGGTGAAGATGCCCTCAATATTACTGAAACACTCATCCGCTCCAACGCCATCGACGTGATAATTGTCGATTCGGTGGCGGCCTTAGTTTCTCGTGCGGAGTTAGATGGTCAGATGGGTGACGCGACCGTGGGTTCACAAGCAAGGCTCATGAGTCAGGCAATGCGTCGGCTTACCGCTATTGTGAGCAAGACCAATTGTATTTGCATGTTCACCAATCAGATCCGCGAGAAAATCGGGGTCATGTTCGGAAGTCCTGAAACGCAGCCGGGTGGTCGCGCGCTGAAATTCTTTTCGTCCGTCCGCATGGACATTCGTCGAATTGGCCAAATTAAGGATACCTCGGGTACGGTTATCGGAAACCGGACAAGGGTTAAGATCGTTAAGAACAAGGTGGCTCCGCCATTTACTGAATGCGAATTCGACATCATGTACAACGAAGGCATTTCCCGAATGGGGTCGATCGTCGACCTAGGCATCGAGCACAAAGTCCTCGATAAGAAAGGCGCCTGGATTTCCTATGAAGGAGATTTGATTGGGCAGGGGCGCGAAGCAGCAAAAAGCTTCCTTAGCGAAAACCCGGAAATCATGGAGAAAATTTCTGATGCGATCATCAAAGTAGTTAGACCCGATTTGGAGGAAAAGAAGGAGCTGGAAGAAGCGCCAGCGAGCTAACCCGTTCTTATTCTAGTTTTCAGGACCGCTTCGGCGGTCCTTTTTTGTTTGTAGACGAAGTTGTTTTCCAGCACGAAGACCATAGATAGGTTTCATGTACTCCACGGAAAGGCTTCATACTGTATGGTAACTATAGATACGATAGTCGCAATTGCGACCCCCAATGGGGAAAGCGCTTTAGCAATGCTTCGACTAAGCGGTCCGTTGTGTAGGGAAATATGCGCTTCCGCATTCGGAAGAACAAGCGATCCGAAACCTCGCCATTCCTACCACGGATCCTACCTGTCGCTCGAAGGCGTCATCCTCGACGATGTGGTTTATTGTTTTTATGAAAGCCCAAGGTCATTCACCGGCGAGGATACCCTGGAAATTGTTTGTCACGGAAATCCGTTAATTGCTTCGAACCTGCTAAAGGACCTCGTTAGACGAGGCTGCCGGCAGTCGGATCCAGGCGAGTTTTCACGTTGGGCTTTTTTAAACGGACGGATGGACCTGACCCAGGCGGAAGCGATTATGGAGTTGATCCAGGCCCGTAGTGATAAGGCCATAAAGGCGGCGAACAATCAGCTTAGGGGCGCATTTGGAAGGCAGTTGAATATCTTTAAGGAGCGGCTCCTGGCTACGATTGCCTCGATAGAGGCGTATATCGATTTCCCCGAAGAGGATCTGCCGCCGGAGCAAAAGGAAACCCACCTTGCAGGTATTCATGAATTAAAGACGTATTGTTCGCGGCTCATTGACAGCAGCCAGTATGCGGCTTTTTTGAGGGACGGTGTAAAAACTCTGATTTTAGGGGAACCCAATGCCGGTAAGAGTTCACTGCTGAACCTGCTTTTGGGATTCGAGCGAGCGATCGTGAGCGAAGAGCCGGGAACCACTCGAGATTTTCTGAGGGAACGCATTATTCTGGGACCACATAGTATACAACTGATGGATACTGCTGGATTGAGAGAGGCTGAAAGTGACCTGGAGAAGGAAGGGATTCGCAGAACGATGGAATTGGTGGAAGAGGCGGACATTTTCCTGCTGGTTGAGGATTGCTCCCTCCCCTCCCCTCACTTGCCCGATGCGATTGTCAATCGTCTGTCGGCCACCAATTGTATTGTGATTCGGAACAAGATAGACCTTGGCGTGAATAAGAATCCGAATCTCAGCATTGATCCTTTCAGGGTAATTGGATTTTCGGCGACTCGAGGCGATGGGTTGGAAGACTTGAAGACTTCTCTTGTTGAGTTGATCGACTCGAGTTACGCCTTTGACGATGACGACCTCATTCTTGTGAATTCAAGACATAGTTCTGCTTTAGATGAAATTCGTGGCTGCTTAGCTTCAGCGATAGACAAATTTGAAAGCGACGAGGCGATTGAGTTGATCGCCAGCGACTTGAGGGGGGCACTTGAGGCGATTGGGACGATTCTGGGTAAGATTGACAATGAAGCGATGCTCGATGTTCTCTTTTCAACGTTTTGCATCGGCAAGTGACGCCAAGATAGAGACTTAGACAATTCGACGGGTGCTTATGGCGCTTTGCTAAATGCACTGGTTTTACATAAAATTAGCGAGTGGATCTCTGCTTACGTGTCATTTTGATGCATTTGGTTCTATTAGCGTATCTTTGTTTATCGCTTGAGGTCCCCTACTCCGCTGTCTTTATCTCCAGTTATGGAGAATCGTCGAAACGGCTACGATGTCATTGTTTGTGGAGCGGGCCACGCGGGTTGTGAAGCCGCCCTCGCCTCAGCAAGAATGGGCGCTCGAACTCTCATTCTTAGCGGGAACATTGATACGATTGCCGCCATGAGTTGCAATCCTGCGATCGGCGGAGTTGCGAAGGGCCAGATCGTACGTGAAATCGATGCTCTCGGAGGCGAAATGGCGTTGAATGCGGATGTGTCCGGAATCCAATTTCGCTTATTGAATGCCTCCAAAGGAGCTGCGGTGCACTCCCCTCGTGCCCAGTGTGACAAGAAGGTGTATGCTTTGCGAATGAAGCACGTGCTCGAACACCAAGAGAATTTGGACGTTTTTCAAGCCACAGTCACGGGGTTGATCTACAAGGGAGATGCAGTCGTTGGCTGCCGAACGAACCTCGATATTGATTTTTTCGGTAAGACCATCGTTATCACTACGGGTACTTTTCTTCGCGGATTGATGCATATCGGCAAGAACAAGAATGAAGGTGGTCGCATGGGTGATTATTCCGCCAAGACCTTATCAAGCAGCTTTCTCGAAGCTGGAATTGAGTTAGAACGATTGAAGACAGGCACTCCGCCCAGGTTGCTGGGGCGATCGATTGATTTCACTCATCTGGAGGAACAAAAAGGCGATCCAGATCCGGTTCTTTTCGGATTCTATGACACTCGGGAAAAAACGGATATGTTCCACGTGGAACATCATGGTGAAACGTTTGCGGGCTGGACGCCGGGTTCGGACCAGGTTTCCTGCTGGATTACATACACCACGGAAGAAACTTCTGAGATCGTAATGCGGAATCTCCATCTTTCGGCAATGTACGGTGGAGAAATTGAAGGCACGGGGCCGCGATATTGTCCCAGTATCGAAGACAAGTTTGTGCGATTTGAAGGCCGGCCCAGACACATGCTGTTTCTGGAACCTGAAGGCCGCAATACGAATGAGTACTATATCAACGGACTTTCGACGAGTCTCCCGTTTGAGGTGCAGCAAGAAATGATGGCCTCGATTCCTGGTCTCGAGAGCGCTCATCTACTTCGTCCAGCGTATGCAGTGGAGTATGACTTCGCGCCACCCACTCAAATATTTCCCCATTTGGAGTCTAAAAAAGTGGAGAACTTGTTTTTCGCAGGTCAAATTAACGGCACCTCAGGCTACGAAGAGGCGGGTTGTCAGGGGCTTGTCGCAGGAGTTAATGCCGCTCTCAAGGCGAGGGGAGATGAGCCCTTTGTTCTTAAGCGGTACGACGGCTACACGGGCGTGCTCATTGATGACCTTGTCACCAAGGGGACACAGGAGCCTTATCGAATGTTCACGAGCCGAGCGGAGTATCGACTGTTGTTCAACCATGGCAGCGCAGAGCTTCGACTGCTTGAGTACGCCAAGCGATACGGACTTTTGTCGCAATCTCGTATCACTCGAATTGAAGAGAAGAAGCGTTCGATAGAACGAGCAGTCCTATGGATGGAGTCAAACAGAGTGGGGGAGCAAACTTGGGCAACCCTTGCGAGGAGGAATGATCCCGGATTTGAATTGCCCGAAGAGCTGTCGAAACTCGAGGAACCCGTCAAAGACGAAGTCCTTTACCGTGTTCGATACGATGGCTATCTTAAGCGAGAATTGAGACAAGTGGAGAAGTTAAGCAGCGTTGAAGCGATCAAGGTTCCGAAGGGATTCGATTTTCTTATGGTAAAGGGGCTCAAAAAGGAATGCGCCTTAAAGCTGAATCAGCTAAATCCTGCAAATTTGGGGCAGGCCAGTCGTGTGAGTGGAGTAAATCCCGCTGATATCAGTGTCCTGATGGTCGCCCTTGGAAGCTCCTAAGTATTTGATATACAATAATTAGCGATAATTTTTAGAGGTTTTCTTTCCCTGAGATCGAATTGTGTGGGCCTCTGTTCCGGTGTAACGAAAATGTAACGCTTAGGCGGTTGCGCTAAGCGTATTGTTAGCAACAATTCGAATTCAATTAATTAGCAGATTGCTATGGTCGCTTCAGAAGAGCCTAATAAGATACTGGTCGTCGATGACGAGGTTGACGTAACCGATTTACTCAGTTACAACCTGAGACAGAGAGGTTTCCAATCGGAATCCGTTAACGACCCAAGGCAGGTTCTGGAGACGGTGCGCGCTTTCAAGCCAGACCTAATTGTGTTGGATGTCATGATGCCGGATCTTAGCGGAATTCAGGTTTGCCGGCTGATTCGACAGGAACGTAGCCTCAAAGAGATCCCGATTATCTTCCTGAGCGCGAAAACCGAGGAGGGTGATCGCATTGAGGGATTTGAAAGCGGTGCGGATGACTATGTGTGTAAACCCTTTAGTCCCAAAGAGTTAATGCTGCGCGTCTCTGCTGTACTCAAGCGTGGGATAGAGGGGGGCGAGACTTCAAGCGTCCTCAACGTTAATGGAATCAACCTGGACGTGGAGCATCACCGTGTTCATGTGAAAGAGATACCCGTCGAGCTGACAGCGACAGAGTTTCGGCTTCTCAGGCTCCTTATGCAGGAGCGAGGAAAGGTTCAAACCCGCGAAACGCTGCTCCAAAAAGTTTGGAATTATGAGAACGACATGGAAACCCGTACGGTAGATACCCACATGAGGCGGTTGCGGGAAAAACTTGGGGATGAAGGTTCTTGGCTTGAGACTGTGAGAGGGGTGGGGTATCGGATGATTGAAAACCGGTCATAGCCGGCTTCGATCACTGATGTCCTATTTTTTGTTAGCCGTCACAGCGATAATCGCGATCCTATACGCTTCCAGATACTACAGGCAGAAGCGCGCGATAAGACTGCTTTCGGAATCCCTGGCCACGCGAACGTCGATTCTTACCCATTCCACTGAGTTTCGCGGCACCAGCCGGAATTGGATGGAACTCATTGGTGAACTGAATCAGTTGATTGCTGAGATCGATCGCTTAGATAAGCAAAGCTCCGATCGATTGAGACAAATAGAGACGACACTTGGCAATCTTCAAGAGGGGGTTCTCATAGTTGACCGAGATAATTATATCCTGCTGGTTAACAATGCCTTGCAAAAAGTGTTTCCGGCTTTGGGTGAAAGTGTTGGCAAGCGAGTGGAAAGTGGGCTCCACAGCTCGGAATTCCTAGAATTCATACGAGAAGTAAAGCGAGTGGGTGGGGGAATTGGCAAGGAAATCGTCTTTTCAGAGGCTCAAGGAGAGATTTGGATGGAGGTTTCGGCAGCCCGTCTCGAGGCGGCAGAAGAGGCGAACACCCCTTGGTATTTATTTGTACTGCACAATACCACAAAGCTCAAAGTACTCGAGAGCATGCGAAAGCAATTCGTAGCAAATGCGTCTCACGAGTTGAAAACCCCTGTTTCGGTAATCAAGGGTTACGCTGAAACGCTAGTGGCGGATCATGCAGGGATGGAAGTTGAAGATCGCCATCGGTTTCTCAATGTTATTCAACGCCACTCAGAGCGTTTGGCATTGCTTATCAACGATTTGCTAAGCCTTTCTCGACTTGAGAATGAATCGCCTAAGCTGAAGTTGGCCTCGATCGATCCAACTGGATGGCTTGAAGATTTATCATTCGAGTATCGTCAGAGCTTAGGTGCTGAAGGAAGAGAGCTGGTATTGAATTTGTCTGAGCAAGGATCGGTCATGCTCAAGATTGATGTTTTGAAGATTCGGCAAGTGCTTGATAATCTGGTGGAAAATGCGAAAAAGTATACCCCCACCGAAGGCAAGATAGGAATTGGGTGTTCAATAGAGGAGAATTCGATCGAAATCTGGGTGGAGGACGAAGGGCCTGGGGTTCCAGAGACAGACCTTTCGCGTATCTTCGAGCGCTTCTACCGGGTAGACAAGGGTCGCTCTAGAGATACCGGCGGTACGGGTCTTGGGTTGAGTATTGTAAAGCACATCATCGACTGGCATAAAGGGCGTGTGTGGGCTGAAAATGTTGAAGGCCAAGGACTTCGCGTTTCCTTCAGCCTGCCATTAGCGGAGAGCCCTGTGGTTGCAGATGCTATCTAGATGACAAGCGATCGAGAGGCAGGAGGCGAAGCCACAACAAGCCTAAAGGAGCATCAGCAGCGAATTGCGAAGCGGAAGTCCTTGTTAAGCGATAAACTCAAGTCGGGCCTTTCTAGTAAATCCCGGATTGTTCTAGAGATCGGGTGTGGACATGGGCATTGGCTCACAGATTTTGCAGCCGCCAATAAGGAGCTGTTCTGCGTAGGGATCGATTTGATTGGGAATCGAATCGATCGCGCGAATCGAAAGGCGAGCAGGGCAGGGCTGGTAAACATTCTCTTTCTGAAAGCGGAAGCGAGCGAGTTTTTGGATCAGTTGCCGGTCGGCCTCGCGATAGAGTCGGTATTTATCCTATTCCCGGATCCCTGGCCGAAGAAGAGACACTGGAAGAACCGAATAATGAACGCCGGATTTCTTGATGTTCTCTCCGATCGCTGTCTCGAAGGCGCTCGGCTCCACTTTCGAACGGATCATCGGGAGTATTTCGACTGGGCTTCAAATGCAGCCGCTTCTGCAGGGAAATGGAACCTGTTGAGTGATACACCGTGGCCTTTTGAGCGTGAAACGGTGTTTCAGTCAAAAGCGGATTCCTATCAATCCTTGATTGTGGAAAAGCGTAAGATTTGATCTGCCGATCAGCTGTAGGCGACGAGCGCGACAACCTGTACTGCGATTGCGAGTACGAGAAGGACAAAGCCAAAAAGGTAAAAGGTGTCGAACGCTCTTCTTTTAAAAAGAGACGGATCCTTGGGTCGAAGCGTGGACGCTCGAACTGCGGACTTCGCTGCTCGTTGAGTGTCCTTTACTTCAAAAATTGCGTCCGATAGGTCTCGTTTTGCCATGTGTTGAAAGTCGATTCGATTTGAGCAGCCAATTGAATAACTGCCTCTACTATTAGTATCTGTTGTAAACCAGATGTGATTTTCTTCAATTCAAATCATATAGATTAGATTTGTACTTAGAGAGTTGACGCACGCAAATCCATCTATCAACAACACGTTTTCTTAAGGCCGTTCTGCTGTTAAGATGCGATTTAAAAAAACATTCCCAATCCTCCTTGCCATAGCGGGTATTCAATCCTTTTTGCCGTTGGCGAACGCTGCGGTTTCGCCCGCTCCTGAGAGTCTCTTCAGTGTGTTTGGGTTGCCCATCACCAACAGCATGGTGACGAGTTGGGTGATCGTGATTCTATTAATAGTAGGGATACGCATGTTGATTGGCGGACGCCCGCAATTGATTCCCGGTCGCGGCCAGGCGATCATTGAGAGTTTGCTCGTTGGGCTGAAGGACATGATCGAGCCCATCGTTGGGAAAAAGGCGGTTATGGCGACCCTGCCTTTTGTTCTTGGTTTCTTTGTCTACATCCTAATCCAGAACTGGAGTGGATTGCTGCCAGGTGTGGGAACTCTGGGTATGGGCTATGAGGACGCAGAGGGCCACTTTCACATTACGCGACCTTGGATAAGGCCGGCCAATGCCGATTGGAATGGCACGATGGCGCTGGCGATCGTCGCGATGGTGGGCTGGGCCTATATCATTCTAAAGTACGCGGGTTTCAAAGCGCTCGTAGTCGACCTTTTTGGCAACAAAGCAGACAAAAAGGAAGTAGGCACAGCGATGTGGGTTATGCTTATCCCCATCTTTCTCTTTGTGGGGCTGATCGAAG
>Ga0255779_1000054_pt1 | contig 124213 bp, 102 predicted proteins | sample 011ome_21_FD_179977 | JGI IMG/M metagenome (GOLD analysis project Ga0255779, IMG submission 179977) | Coastal salt marsh microbial communities from the Groves Creek Marsh, Skidaway Island, Georgia - 011508AT metaG (version 2) | ecosystem: Environmental > Aquatic > Marine > Intertidal zone >... | reverse complement strand
AATTTCGCAATGCCGCTGGCGCACTCGGAAATCATCCCTTTCCTGCAGGATTACACGACTGTGCGGACGCGGCTAAATGGATTGCCTCTAGCCGTGAAGCGCTTGGCATCTCAACATTGATCATGACAGGCGAATCTGGTGGAGGAAACCTGTCGCTAGCGACAACGATGCTCGCGAAGAGAGAAGGCTGGCTTGAGGAAATCGCGGGCGTCTACGCGCAGTGCCCCTACATTTCTGGACTCTATGCTGAGAAGCCAAAAGAGCTCCCCTCTTTGATCGAAAACGACGCTTATTTCCTCGACATGAAGACCATGGGCGCAATGGTCAAACCCTACGATCCAACCGGTGAAAACGCGAGCAACCCCCTCGCTTGGCCCTATCATGCGAGCCTAGAAGACCTTACCGGATTGCCTCCACATGTGATTTCGGTGAACGAATTGGATCCGTTGAGAGACGAAGGGCTTGCGCATTATCGCAAGCTACTTAAAGCAGGTGTACCGACTATTGGGCGTACTGTGCACGGAACATGCCATGCAGCTGACTGTTCGTTTGTAGGCGTTATTCCTGATGTCTATTTTGCCACGGTCCGCGACATCTCAGCTTTCGCCCATTCGCTATCTTAAATTATCCGTAAGCGGATTTTCCATGGAGGAGTATCAATGCTAAACGACGACCTACGGCTATTGTCTTTGAGTAGAATAAAATCAACCCTATTCGCTGCCCTTGTTTTAATCGTCAGCACAGCAATTAGCGCCAGCGCAGGGGCACAGTCCTTACCCCGATCAAGCCCAGCCAGCGTCGGAATGTCGAGTGAACGACTCGAGCGCTTACCTGCAGCCATGCAGCGGTATATCGATGCCAACCAGCTCGCCGGAACTGTCACGCTTATCGCTCGCGATGGTAAGGTCGTTCATATTGAGTCCCGTGGCTGGCGCGATAAAGAAAGCGACACCCCCATGAGCGAAGACACTATTTTCTTCATCATGTCGATGACCAAGCCTATCGTTTCCACCGCGCTTATGATGCTCTACGAAGAAGGGCTGTTTTTGCTTACCGATCCGGTAAGCAAATGGATCCCCGAAATCGCCGACAAACAAGTGCTCGTACAAGACGACGCCGGGGTTCATCGAATGACACCCAGACAACCAATCACTGTGCGCGATGTATTGGCACACACCACTGGACTAGATCCGGCACGCGAGTTACTCACCGAAGACGAACAAAAACTCCTTGGCCGCGAAAGCAGTCTAGAGGCGACATTGATCAAGCGCGCGCCCCTTCCTCTTGCCTTCCACCCAAGCGAAGACTGGCAATACGGCAGCTCCACCGATTATGTAGCGCTTTTAGTCGAGCGAATTTCAGGCGAACCGCTACAAAATTTTTTACAGGAACGAATCTTTGACCCCCTTGGGATGAATGACACCTCCTATGTGGTACCGGCAGAGAAACGAGACCGCGTGGCTACCGTCTACTCACCAACGGGCCCTAACAAAACTATCGAGGTATTCCGAACGCCAGACTACAGCAGCGTGCCATTTTTCGGCAGTGACTATTACGGTGGAGTGGCTGGATTATTCTCGACAGCTAGCGACTACTGGCGTTTTAGTCAGATGCTGCTTAACGGCGGGAAGCTAGGTCGGACTCAGATACTAAGTCCTAAAACGATAAATCTCATGATCTCAAATCACAGTAAGGATCATGATATTTACATTCGCGGGCCGGGATACAATTTTGGGCTAGGCTTTGGGATTCTAAATGACGCAGGCATTGCGCGAGACCCCATTACGCCAGGCTCTTTTACTTGGGGTGGCGCATGGGGAACAATTTTCTGGGTAGACCCCATCGAAAATATGATCGGGATAATGATGACTCAGATCAGCTCTTATTCGCATCTCAATGTAAGACAGGATGTCGGCGTAACCGCGGTGCAAGCTATCGTCGAGAGTTATAGCAACAAACCCTATTCTGTGCAGGGCTATTCGGTACTAAACCCACAGTAGACACGCCTGCCTAGTAAAGCGCTTTGAGTCCAGACTTGAAGCGCTTGGCGTTCTCAACATAGTGTGTTGCTGAATCGATGAGGGCCTGCTTGCGCGCCTCATCTAATTCGCCGCGGATTTTCCCTGGCGCTCCCATCACAACGGAGCCGTCGGGCACCACCATGCCTTCTGTGATTAGCGCATTGGCAGCGATAAGACACCCCTTACCTATGACTGCTCCGTTCAACACAACAGCATTAATACCTATAAGGCTACCAGCGCCAATCGTGCAGCCATGCAACATGACTTTATGCCCAATCGTAACATCGCTGCCTACGACTAACGGAAAGCCCTTGTCTGCATGTAACACAGAGCAATCCTGTACGTTGCTGCGCTCGCCGATCGTTATCGTCTCGGTATCACCACGTATCACTGCGCCGAACCACACGCTAGCGTCTTTCTCCAAGGTCACATTGCCAATCACTGCTGCCGAATCCGCGACGTAGAAATCTTCGCCGTGAGTTTGGGGTGAAACATTATCAAGACTGTAAAGCAAGAGCGTGTCCTCTTCCGAATTAAAGTGGCTAGTGCGGTCAATAAAGTGTACCCAATGGCTGACCAATTGCGAAGTCAGAACTTCCTAGCGAACGAGACGTTGAATCAAATAGACTCGAGGCCATGGGTAGACAATTAGCGTCAAACCTACTATTTTCGAGAGTAAGCTTTGAGTAGGGTTACGACAGCATACTGCACGTAAACTCGTAATTAGCACATGACAGAGACCCGATCGCGAGCAAAGAAAATCAAAAAGATAAAGAGAGCAACGACCCCATGAATAGCAGACGCGAATTTCTAAAGTATTTAGCCGCAAGCCCACTCCTAACCGAATATTCAGCCTTTGCGCAGGAAGTCGAGGAAACGCTTGGTGCGCGTCTCACAGACCCTTCCGAAGTGATAAACGTTTTCGAAATGGAAGCGCTCGCGCGAGAGAAAATCCCGCCCGCTCACTTTGGCTACCTTCAGACAGGTGTTGATAGCGATGCAACCTTGCGTGCCAACCGTGCAGGTTTTACTCGTTTTCAAATCCGCCCGCGCAGGCTCGTCGATGTCAGTTCACCAGACCTTAGCATAGATGTTTTGGGCACACAGGCGAAGTCGCCCATCATCATCTGCCCTGTAGGAAGCCAAGGCGCTTATCATGCTGAAGCTGAACTTGGTACTGCGCGCGCCGCGAAAGCCGTCGGCCATCACATGATTCTATCCACGCAGTCATCTACACCTATTGAGGAGGTAGCAGAAGCGCGCGACGAACCAATCTGGTTTCAGCTCTATCCCACTAACCGCTGGGCGAATACCGTCGCGATGCTGCAACGCGCCGAGGCCGCAGGCTGTACCGCGGTTTGCCTGACAATCGATCTACCTGGAGGGCGCAATACAGAGACCCAGTCGCTGCTCATGCGCGAAGACGACCGCGACTGCAGCGTGTGCCACAAAGGACAAGCTAAGCCCATCTTCAAGGGGCTCGACATGAAAGGCGTCATGCTTAATGACTCCTCTCTAACGTGGAGCGTCATTGGCCGCATGAAAGAAGTCACCAACATGAAGGTGCTCATTAAAGGGATCGAAGTAGGCGCTGACGCGGCGCTTGCCGTCCAACATGGAGCGGACGGAATCGTTGTGTCCAATCACGGTGGCCGCGCAGTAGAAACCGAGCGATCGACCATCGAGTGTCTGCCAGAAATCGTTGCCGCCGTTAACGGCCGAATCCCTATTATTGTTGACGGAGGGTTCCGCCGTGGAACGGATATTTATAAAGCGCTATCGCTAGGAGCAACTGCCGTGGGAATTGGTCGCCCTTATTGTTGGGGACTGGGCGCCTTTGGTCAAGCTGGCGTGGAGCGCGTGCTAAACCTTCTTAACCGCGAACTCACGATCGCCATGATGGGCAGTGGCACGCCGACCATTGCCTCTATTGGCCCCGACTATGTGCTAGACGTTGGGCATAGAGTCGAACGAGGTAGAATGGGATTCGGTCTGCTCGACTAGAAACGCTCTACCCGCGAAATCACTCTACAAGCACTTCTTCGGAGACGATTTCGCTGCGCACGGGGAAAATTTTTTCCGCCGAAAAACTAATAGTTGCGAGGCAGCTCTTACCAGCATAGCAAATTGAATTTGCCCATGCGCTAAACCACGAGGAGCAACAATGACAAACGCCGAGCTTAACAGACGAGCCTTCCTAAGAGCCGGCGGCGATGCGATGAAGACATCCTTTATCGCCCTCTCCTTCCCTGCGGTCTTAACAGCTTGCGGTCGCGCGCAACAAGCACGGCTTTTGGGAGAAGACTTCACCTCATTGAGCGCCGATGAAGCAAGGGAATACGACGCAATTGCCGCCCGAATCATACCCTCCGACGATACCCCCGGCGCGCGCGAAGCAGGTGCCGTCTATTTCATTGACAATGTTATTAGCGACGCGTTCGAGGATCAAAAACAGCAGCTTCGCTCTGGCCTCGAAGATCTTCAAGCTAAAACCGCTAACCTTTATGGCAAGACCCAGTTCGCTGACCTTACCCCCATCCAACAGGACAGCCTTCTCACACAAAGTGAAGGGACTGATTTTTTCGCAACAATCCGCTTTCTCGTCATTGCCGCCATGTTTTCGTTACCTGAATACGGCGGCAATAAAGACAAGATTGGTTGGCACCTTATAGGTTTTGAAGACCGCCATGCATGGACACAGCCATTTGGCTATTACGATTCAGAGTATTTAGAGAAAGGAGAGTAATCCGCATGGCTGAACAGGAAACGTCGGTTACTTATCCTACTCGCGAAGCTGTCGACTTCGTCATCGTTGGCTCTGGCGCAGCCGGTGGCGTGATGGCGAAAGAACTTTCCGTCGCAGGCTTCTCAGTCGTCGTTTTGGAACAGGGCCCGCATCTTAAAGCGAGCGATTTTAAACATGATGAATGGAGTTACGACTACAATGGCGGCCTTATCTGGGGCAGCAAACAAGGACACCCTCAGACTTTTAGAAAGGCTGCGGACCAAACCGCAAGGCCGGCTGAAGCGGCACTAGGCTATGCCCATAACGTTGGGGGCAGCAGCGTTCACTTCTCAGGAAATTTCTGGCGCTTCAGGCCTATCGATTTTATCGAGGCGAGCGTTCGCGGGACTATCTCAGGTACTAACTTTGCCGACTGGCCAATCACTTATCAAGAGTTAGAGCCCTACTATACCAAGGTCGATTGGGAGGTCGGAGTATCGGGGCTACAGGGGCCGTGGGACCCACCTCGAACACGAGATTATCCCTGTGAGCCTATGCCCATCAAAGGCTCGGATGTACTACTCGAGCGCGCGGCCAAGAAACTAGGTCTTAATCCCTACCCTGCGCCCGTGGCGATACTCTCACAGCCTCATAATGGTCGTCCCGCCTGCATTCACTGCGGCTTCTGCAATGGCTTTGGCTGCGAGGTAAACGCAAAGTCATCATCGATGGCGACAATGATTCCCCTAGCGCTCGCAAGCGGGCGCTGCGAACTACGCACCGGCTGCACAGTCTCTAGGGTATCAACCCGTCCCGACGGCAAAGTTGACGAGGTCGTGTACTGGAATGCCGAGGGCGAGGAACACGCTCAGCGCGCTAAGGCTGTGGTCCTTTGCGCGAATGGCGCTGAAACACCGCGACTATTGCTTCTATCGGCCTCCGCGCAACATCCACAGGGGCTCGGCAATTCAAGCGGCTTTGTTGGTCAGAATTTGATGTTTAACGGCTACACATCGGTTGTCGGCCTGTTTCCTGAACCCGTAAATGCCTATAAAAGCATCCCCGCCACGCGCGTTATTCATGACTTCTATGAACTAGACAGGACTGTTGGCTTTTACGGCGGCGGGGGCATAGACGGCAGGCACTACGCACGCGGGACACCGCTTAACTCTGCGCTGATGAGCGGCATGTTCGGCGGCCCTAAATGGGGAGCTGATTACAAAAGGAGTCTTGAACAAGAATTTACGCATACCGCGGCGTTTGATGGACACACAACATCACTTCCGCTTGCGACGAACACGGTGACTCTAGACCCGACACTTAAAGATAAATGGGGGCGCCCCGCGCTTCGCTGCACCTACATGGATCACCCTGACGACCTCGCTACCATGAAATTTTTCTTCGATAAAACCAACGAACTCATGGAGGCTGCAGGCGCCTTGAGTCAAGCGGGAAGCTATCCTGAAAACGGCCAAGAGGGAAACGTGCATCTGCTGGGAACATGCAGAATGGGAAACGATCCTACGAGCTCAGTTATCGACAAATACCACCGCTCGCATGATGTGCCTAATTTGTTTATCTGTGATGGTTCAAGCCTTGTGACGTCGGGTCGCGGCCAGCCAACGATGACAATTATGGCACTAGCTTTTAGAGCAGCAGATCATCTGATTCAGTCTGCTCGACGCGGTGAGATCTGAGTTCCTCTTTCTGTCCTTGAAATTTGGTGAGCGACATTAGATCTCAGACCACCTGGCAGGCGTTACCTCTATCAAATAAACCGAGCAAGATTCGAACGTGACGGCTCGGATCCACAGATTACAGGACGATAAAATACTCAATGGATCTTATTTTTTTTGATTTAGATGGCACACTTCTTAACGAATCCTCCGTAATCTCACCGTTTACCAAAGAAACACTCGGACTACTTAAAGATAAAAACATAGCCTTCACAGTCGCCACTGGGCGCACCATGCTCTCAGCTAGAACGATTCTGCAGGGACATGATTTTGATCTCCCGCAAATCTATACCAATGGCGTGACTATATGGGACCCCCTCAATAGCCAACTCACACTCGAGAATTTGCTTACAACCGCTGAGATTGAAATGGTCGTCGACACAGCCTTGAGGCAAGGTGTTACCCCATTCGTGCATGCAATCGATCCGAGTAATCACTTTATTTATCATGCTGCGCCGCAGCATCGCGTCGAGAGGGAGTTGATTGCTACCCACTACGCAGGAACAGAGGCCAAACTTCTTCCTTTAGAGGTGCTGCCAAAAGACAGCCAAGTTACCAACATAAGTATGATCGGCTCGGAAGCAGACATTACCAACATTTGGAGAAGCGTAAATTATCATCCCAACCTCGTAACCTATTCAGGCCCAGCTATTGAAGGCGAATCCTATCGCTGGATGGACATCCATCATTGTCTAGCGAGCAAGGGCGCGGCGGTTAACACCCTCAAAAAGCAGCTTGGCGCGAGCAATATAATCTGCTTTGGCGATGGAGATAATGACCTAAGCATGTTCCAACTTGCTGATGAAAGCTATGCGCCTCAGAACGCACGCGAAGAGGTAAAAGAGGCAGCTAGCGCGGTAATTGGGCACAACCACAAAGATGGCATCGCCCACTTCCTGCGCGAACGATTTGCGCTCTGATTGATTCTTAGAATTTCAGAGCCCTGACCTGCGATAATCCGCGGAGAAGTCCGCTATTACAGTGATGTCGAACTGTTTTTTGACGACGTTGATGGTTACGCCGTAATCAGCGAAACGAACCTACCCTGAGCCAAGAATTTTAATTCCGGCACTATCCTATCGATATAAATGGGTTTGTGATTAGTTTAAGGTACAAGATGGTGCCCGGGGCCGGAATCGAACCGGCACGGTGTTTCCACCGAGGGATTTTAAGTCCCTTGCGTCTACCAATTTCGCCACCCGGGCTGGGGGCTTGAGTTGCAGTGTAAATGAAGCCTAAGTGTAGGCTAGCGGCAAACCGTGCAATTCGGTTTTCCCACGATCACTGCAAAAACATAGAAGTGTGTATGGAGGCTGGGGTCGGAATCGAACCGGCGTTAACGGAGTTGCAGTCCGCTGCATGACCACTCTGCCACCCAGCCCTATCACGTTCTTATGCGAGGCCGAACTATAACAAAACACATCCGGAGAGGCATTCTTTTTCTGCTACAGTACGAATACTAATTCAAACCCAAACCTGGCGACGAATCATTTAGTTGATATGGGAGAGAAAAAAGATTGGAGCGGGAAACGAGATTCGAACTCGCGACCCCGACCTTGGCAAGGTCGTGCTCTACCAGCTGAGCTATTCCCGCTTTATCTGGTCACCTAGTCTTGTGTCTAGGCAGTGATTCGGCTACTCAACAAGAGTGCTTCCTCGACTCTGTGAATACCCTTTCCGGTTATTCCGATGACAGGGGCCTGTTGGCATCCAGAGAGAGCGTATTTTAATGCCAAACCGTGGCAAGTCAAGCGCTGATCGCACTGTATTATTTACTCGCCGCTAAACATCTCGCTCCGTGCCGCCCTGAAATAAGACACCATTGACCACAAGCCGAGAGCCGCAGCCACCCAAATCAGGGCAAGACCTAAATGGAAGAACAACGGCATCACAGATGGACTTGCGCCCAACAGCAAGGTTATTGCGATCATTTGCAGCGTCGTCTTTAACTTGCCAACCCAAGCCACCGCGACAAGATCCCTCAAGCCCTTTGCCGCCATCCATTCTCGCAGCGCAGAGATAGTAATTTCGCGCCCAACAATAAGTAGCGCTGGGACCAATAAATCTTCATAGGAAGCGAGTAGCAAAATGAGAATTGCCGTGACAAACAGCTTATCGGCAACAGGGTCAAGAAAAGCACCGAAAGGCGAGCCCAAGTTGAGCCGTCTCGCAAGATAGCCATCGAGCCAATCGGTGATACTGCCTATGATAAAGAAGCCAGCCGCGACAAGCTGCGCAAAGGCAAAATCAGCTTGATAAAAAAGCACGATTATGGGAATTAGTGCGATGCGGCTGAGAGACGCAAGGTTGGCCCAATTAGTCATTTTCATTCTCGTCTTACATGGCTCTAAAACAGGTGTTGCGACACGCTATTCTACACAAGGTTTCATGACTATGCTTTATCCTGAGCTGTTACCGCTAGCAGAGTGCGCGACCAAACGCACAACAGCCTTAGCTGACATGGAAATGTTCGTAAATTGCCGCAGCGAGTTTTCCACTTATCCCTGCTACTTTGGCAATCTCCGACTCTGCCGCGCGTTTTAGCCCTTGCTGACCACCAAAATGCTTCAGCAGATCGCGTCGCCGCTTAGGGCCTAGCCCAGGGATATCTTCTAGCTGCGAGCGCTTTCTCGTATTGCCACGACGCTGCCGATGAGAAGTGATGGCAAAACGATGCGCCTCATCGCGAATCTGTTGCAAAAGGTGCAATGCAGGCGACTCTGTAGCGATTGCGACTTCAGTGACCCGCTCGCCCTCTTTCAGAAACAGCGTCTCCTGTCCTGCGCGACGGCTTATTCCCTTAGCAATACCTAGTAATAAAAGCGAATCAAGTTCAAAGCGTGCGAGCACCTTGGCTGCTTGCGATAGCTGCCCCTTGCCACCGTCAATCAGGAGAATATCGGGAAGCTTACCCTCCCCCTTCTTCAATCGTTCGAAACGTCGATTCAACACCTGCTCCATCGCCGCATAGTCATCGCCCGGCGTGATGCCCTCGATATTAAAACGGCGGTAATCGTTCTTTACTGCCCCATCGGCATCAAATACAACACAGGAAGCGACCGTCCCCTCGCCCCCGGTATGACTTATATCGAAACACTCAATTCTTGCTGGTAGCTCATCGAGGGCAAGCGCTTGTTGCAGATGCGCGAACCGACGTTTGCTGTTTTGTTTACTCGCCAAATGAGCGCCCAAGGCTTCGGTAGCATTTGTTAGTGCCATCTTGAGCCATTTTGCGCGATGTCCACGCACATTCGACACAAGGCGAACCTTCCTGCCAGCAACATATTCCATCGCCTCGATAAGTGCGCCACTCTCGGAGAGAGCATCTGAAATCAGTAATTCTGCTGGTAAATTTGCACCGTTCTCCTCGCCGAGATAACTTTGAGAAATAAAATCGCTGAGCAGCTCATCAGCATCTGAGGCGAGCCTGTGTTTCGGAAAGAAATTTTTGCTACCAAGAATGCGCCCACCCCGCACGTAGATTACATGAACACAAACACCCGCCGGCTGCATCGCCACTGCTATGACGTCTGCATCCTCGCCTTGGTTTGCGACAACTTGATCTTCCTGAATTCGCCGCAGCACGCCGATCTGATCGCGTATTTTCGCCGCCTTTTCGAATTCTAGAGCCTCAGCAGCCGCCTCCATGTTCTTGGTCAATTCAGACGTCAGCTGAGTGCTTTTGCCCTGAAGAAAAAGCGTGGAATAACGCACATCGCGCGCATACTCCTCAGGCGAGATAAGCCCTACACAAGGCGCAGTACAGCGATCAATCTGATATTGTAGACAGGGTCTGGTGCGATTTTTAAAGTAACTTTCCTGGCATTGGCGCACTTTAAAAACTTTCTGCATAAGCTGCAGCGTATCTCGCGTTGCAAGCGCACTAGGATAGGGACCAAAATATTTTCCTTTGCGCGACTTGCGACCGCGGTAAAACATCAGCCTAGGGTAGTCGGCATGATCCGTTAGCAGAATAAATGGATAGGATTTATCATCCCTAAGCTGAATATTGTAGGGCGGCTTAAGTTCTTTGATTAAGCTCTGTTCAAGCAGCAATGCCTCGGTTTCACTATGCGTGATGCTAATTTCAATGCGTGCGATTTTTGCGACCATCGCCATGGTCTTAGTCGTCAACCCCGACGCCCTAAAGTAGCTCCCAACGCGTTTTTTAAGGTTTCTCGCCTTACCGACGTAAATAACTCGTTCGTCGCCGTCAACCATTCGATAAACGCCAGGCCGACTGCTGAGATTGCTTACAAAATCTTTGTGATCAAACGGTTCGGATGATTGTGACATAAGCGAAGCAAAAGCTAAGATTGAGCTCAACGATGACTCAAGAAGGGTTGAGAGCGAATAAATGTTCCACTAGTGCCGCGAAGACTAGCCTAAGGCGGAAGCCCACTCAAGTACGGTGACGCTACCCTGCTCCCAGCTTAAGGAAGTTTAGAGTGCTAGACGATGAGAACTTCCGGCTGGAGTGCGATACCAAACTTATGCAAAACAGAGCTGCTCATTTCCTGCGCAAGAAGAAAAATCTCTTCTCCCGTCGCCCCCCCATGATTAACTAGCACGAGTGCGTGATGATCAAATACGCCCGCTAATCCCTTTTTACGCCCCTTCCATCCTGCCGTATCGAGAAGCCATGCCGCAGAGACCTTATAGAAATCGCCGTTTTCTAAGGGAAAGGCAGGCACGCCGTCATGTTTCTCACTAATCTTACGAAACTTTTCTGCGGAGATAACTGGATTTTTAAAGAAACTCCCCGCATTACCAACCACCTTCGGATCTGGCAGTTTGCTCCGCCTGATTTCACATACCGCATGGTAGACCTGCTCTGCAGTTACCTTTTCATCTGCGTCAAATCGTTCAGCTAACGCAGGATAAGTAAGAACAGGCGCATCGCTATCAGACAAGTCAAGCTCGACCTCAAGCACGATATACCTTCCACGCGGCGCACGCTTAAAAAGACTATCTCGATAAGCAAAATCGCAAGCCTCACGCTCGAATTCGAGGTTTTTAGCCAAGTGGGTATCAAAGACGTGAACTCTCTTCACGAAGCGCTCAATCTCGACGCCATATGCCCCGATATTCTGTATCGGCGCTGCACCCACGGTGCCCGGGATTAGCGCCAGATTTTCGAGGCCGAACAGATTATTCGCAAGTGTCCACTTTACAAGAGCATGCCAATCCTCACCGGCTCCAATACGCAGCCGTGTTGGACTCTCTTGTACGATGCCGGTGAGCTTAACGATGATTATCAACCCCGGGAAATCGCGTACAAACAGGACATTACTTCCACTGCCAAGCACCATCAGCTCTAGATGATTGTCACGAGCAAACTCAACAGCCTCATAAAGCGCGGGTAAATCAGTCACTTCGATCAAAAAGTGAGAATATTGTTTCACACCGAACGTTGTATAGGCTTCGAGCGGTGCATTCTCTATAAGATTCGACAAACGTGCCTCGCTCATTTAAGGAACGCTCGCACTGCCATGAGGTCTTCAGGCGTGTCGACTCCCGGCGGAATACGCGCAGGCGCAATCGATACGTGAATAGCAACACCATTATAAAGCGCACGCAATTGCTCCAGCCTCTCAACGGCTTCGATCGGAGCCACGGGCCATGTAACGAATTTGCGTAGGACACCTACTCGGTAAGCATAGATACCTATGTGGCGGTAGCATCCATCAGGTAGCGATACACTAGCGGGTATAGGCGCGCGACTAAAATAAAGTGCTCGCCCAAACTTATCCATGACCACTTTCACGGAACTCGATTCTATATACTCGCGCTCATTCTCAATTGGCTCACAGAGCGTTGCCAAGCCGTAATCTGCATTGTGCTTTAGACATTCGGCTACCTGATCGATTGCCTCTGAGGGGATAAGCGGTTCATCTGCCTGCACATTGACCACACAGTCTGAATCATGAAAACCTAACGCATCTACCACTTCGCAAATTCGATCGCTACCGGACTGATGAGAGGCTGAAGTCATCAGAGCCTCGGCACCAAAGGCGTTTGCCACCTCGAGAATACGTTCATCATCCGTCGCAATCACCACACGCGTTGCGCCACTCAGCAATGCCCGCTCCCAAGTGTGCTGGATCATGGGTTTACCCGAAATGTCTAGCAAGGGCTTACCTGGTAGTCGTGTCGACGCATAGCGCGCTGGGATTACAACAGAAAAGCTCATCGGTACGACTCGACCTCTTCCAGTGTTAACTCTCGCGCTTCATTTATAAGCATTACAGGTACGCCGTCCTTAACCGGATACGCGAGCGCGTCTATTCGGCAAATAAGCTCTCCAACCACATCTTCGGCGGGCCTCGATTCTTTATCGAAAACGAGTTCGCCATGACACTGGGGACATGCCAGAAGAGTTAATAATTTTTGGTCTACCATAATCTTACCTCATTGCGAGTAACCACTAATTGGCGTTTTGCACTTTCTCCGCTCGGGCCGTTGCGAGACATCTATCGAAAGCGGCGAGAAAGTTTTCAGATAATCTGCACCGGATGCTCAGATACCAGAAATTATTCTGCGCAAAATGCTCAATTTTCACAGCATCCTTTTCTGTCATAACTATCGGCTGCTTATCATCTAAACCAAGCGCTTCAAAGTCTTCTTTTTTAAACCAATGATGGTCTCGAAAGCTAAATCGCGACACCTTATGCGGTAATTCGTCTAGAATCGAGTAAAAGCGTTCGGGGTTTCCAAGGCCCGAAACTGCTTGCAGACGGCTACCCATCTTAAAAGGCGCACCACCGTAAGGACGTCGCTCACCACTTAACACATTGATAAAGCAATCAGGCTCAATAGTCATCGCGAACCCTTGTGCAGAATAGCGGTATCCGGTCGTTCCATTCACTTGGAGCGGCTGAGACGATGTTTGCTTTTCCTCGTTGCTTGACCACGACACACTATTGTTCAACAACGTCGCTCGCACCTCTGGTGACATAGCTTTCGCACCGTTCACAACAACGAGATCGGCTTCGCCTAGTCGACTGAGCGGCTCACGCAGGGGCCCTGCGGGCAAGCAAAGCTCATTCCCGAACTGTCTTTCTCCATCGACAACGATCAATTCAATATCACGCGCCATTGCATAGTGTTGCAAACCATCATCACAAAGCACGACGTCAACAGAATACCGATCCAATAGGCACGTGATAGCTGAGACGCGGTCTGGATCGATGACGACTGGACATCCACAGTGCCTCGCGATGAGCAGCGCTTCATCGCCAGACTCTTGGACTGCCGTATCGCCAGTCACATTAACTGGAAAGTCTTCAGACTTGCCGCCGTAACCGCGACTAACTACACCTGGATTTATGCCTTGATTCTTTAAATGTGCGACCAGGGCAATAAGCAATGGAGTCTTCCCCGTTCCGCCAACACTTATATTGCCGACCACTACTACCGGCACAGGCCATTTCTCTGCTTTTACCGAGAGTCGCTTACGCCTTCGCGCAGCAAGCTTTGTAAAAAGCCAATGCAGAGGCCAAAGAGCATAGAGCCACTTCGCCTTGTGGTACCAGGCTCGTTCAATAAATGTCATTCCGTTCTCTCTAAAGGCTCTCGCGTTGCGATACTTAAGCCTACGAACCCTGCACGACCGATTGCTTCCATTGCTGAGACTACAGCCTGATGTCGCACTTCCGCGTCAGCGACAAGTACCACCAGCCGAGAAACATCACCACCAGATTCTAGCTCAAGCCCCCGAACCAGACTCTCCACCTCAGAATTGATCAGGCGGCGTCCGTTGATTGCATAACCTCCTTCTCTATCAACCAACACTTCGATCGATTCAATAGAACTCTCGGGGCTTCCTGATGCCTCAGGCAAAGACACAAGAAGTCTCGTTTCACGACTGAATGTTGTTGTCACCATAAAAAAGATGAGCAACAGGAAGACGATATCAATCAGCGGTGTTAGATTTAATGCTGGCAACTCTCGTCGAGCCTGCCTAAATTTCATGATCCGCTACTCCTTACCTCAACAGTCTTATCACTGTGCAAGGCATCCACTAGTTTTAGCGATTCTTGTTCGAGACCCAATACCAAAGCATCAACTTTACGCAAAAAGAATCGATGTGCAGCGTAAGCAGGGATCGCTACACAAAGACCAGCTGCGGTCGACACCAAAGCCTCTGAAATACCGCCGGCGAGAGCATTTGCGTCACCCGTGCCAACGAGCATTATCTGTCCGAAGACACGAATCATTCCTACTACAGTCCCCAGCAAACCTAGCAGCGGAGTCACCGCTGCTATTGTTCCCAGCGTTTCAAGATAGCGTTCTAATTCATGGACTATCTGCGCGGCTGTTAATTCGATAGATTCGATCATCGCAGCACGCCCAAACTTGCTATTCGACAAGCCGACAACTAACAGCCGCCCTAGGGGGGATGCTCGTCTCACCTCTCGTAGACGCGACGAATCGAGCTGCCCATTCTTGATCCAAGTCCAGACCTGAGCCAGCGCGTATTTGGGTATGACACGCGTAGTACTGAGTGTCCAAGAGCGCTCGATAACTATAGCAATAGCGATAACTGAACAGAGTAAAATGGGCAGCATTAATATTCCGCCCGAATTAAGTATGTCGAACACTGCTTAAACTCCTGCGCTTGCGGAGCGACGACCTCTCGTCGCACCTCTCTTTCACCCAAGGGGTAAGGGCTATTTCTAATCTTATCATAGGCGTTTGGCTATGGGTCTCCAATAGCGGCGGTGTGTCTCTCGATAAGCGCGCGGAAACGACATGCGCCCTTGCCGATTCAATTCCACGGTGAGCATTCCTCGTGTTGCAGTGTTAAATGCCTCTATCCCAAGTAGCGCATAGCGAGATAGAACTTCGGAGTGCGGATGTCCAAACGAATTTTTATAGCCGGCAGCAATGAATGCTACTTCAGGTGTTGCGCGTTTGAGCAATGCATAGCTAGAAGACGTTTTGCTGCCATGATGCGGCGCGATCAGAAGCGTTGTCTTTAATTCGTGCTCATAGCGCAGCGCCAGTTCCACCTCATCATTTCGCTCAATATCCCCTGTAAGGAGAATCACGGATTCTCCTAGAGCTATTCTGAGGACGCACGACTGAGAATTCTTAGTCCTATCTCTGCTCGACGCCTCTCCATCGCTAGCGATGGCTGTCGGGCTTAGGTAAGAGAAAACTACACCGTCCCAACGCCATGACTCACCCGCGCGGCACGAACGCAGCGACATCGCGCGCTTACCGAGAAATTCCGCGTAAGCCTCGTTATTTTCGGCGTAGCCACCCGCATGAATATCCGCTATGGGAATCGAAGCTAGAACGCCTGCTGCGCCGCCTGCGTGGTCATTGTCGGCATGACTTATAACGAGTCGATCTAGCTTTTTTATACCTAACGCTCGTAGAGCGGGCTTGATCACGACACTACCCATTTCAAAGTCCGCACTAAGGCTTGCGCCAGTATCATAGAGAAGTGTGTGGCAATTGGTTCTTATTACAAGGGAAAGACCTTGTCCCACATCGAGCAAATTAAGACGCAGAGAGGCTGGAACTTTACTGCATTTGCTTTCATGGGTCTCTGCACGCCAGTCTATAGCAGTAAGAGTTATTGCAGTGACCCAAAACCCACAAACACAGCGAGTTCGCCAAGCGACAGGAAAAAGACAAAGACAAACCACAAGAAGGAGGTAGTGCGCGGAAGAAAGGGTGACTTGCGGAGCCCAGACGAACTCAAATTCGGCAACTGCCGCAAGCAACAAAAATAACTGATCACATAGTCGTTCAGCGAGTAAAAACACGCCCAGTGCGCTTTCTTCGAATAGAGCCAAATCAAGTATTGCGAGAAGTGAAGCCGGCAGCAATGCGAAGGTAAGAAGAGGAATCGCCAGCAAATTGACCAGCGGTGCTAACAAAGACACATCGATACCCAAAACAAGCAAAGGCAGAAAGAGCGCTAGCGCCACAATGAGTTGAGGTAAGACCAATCGCTTTGCTTGACGCGATAACCGAGAAAGCGTTGGGGAGTCGCCGTTATTTCCCTCAGCGGAGAACTTGTTACTTTGCGGCGAGGCAGCGGCAAGTACTAACGCCAACACGGCGGCGAAGCTAAGCCAAAACCCTGAGCCTGTCGCGGCGAGCGGGGAACCGATAAGAACAAAGGTGAGTGCGAGCAACAGACCAGAGACTACGCCAATGCGTCGCGAAGTAAGCTTAGCGCTTGCGAATACCGCGAGCATCACAACCGCACGCTGCGCCGGCAGACCCCATCCTGAGAGAAAGGCAAATACCGTAGTGCCAATCACACTAGAACAAAGACTGAATACCTGACGACTCGGTACAAGAGGCGCGAGTAGAGGTAAAAAGAAAAGCACGAGTCTCCATAGCGCACGGGATAACAATAGTAAGAACACGGCGATCATTCCTACATGCAGCCCTGACACCACGAGGAGATGGGTTGTTCCGGTTTCACGCAACTGATTCCAAACCGCTTGAGTTATAAGGCTAGAATCGCCCAACCCTAACGCTAGAATTATCCCTGTGTGCCGCATGCTTTCGCTGTTATCTAAAACTCTTTTACGTATCTCGAAGCGAAGCTGTTCGATTAATAAAAACAAGGATGGGATACCATTACCTTGTTTCTCAACTGACCTCACCTCAAGTGCTCCGCGGACATAACCCTTCGCGAGAATTTTGTTTCGAAATAAAAGCGCCTCGTAATCGAATCCTCCCGGATTAGAGAAACCATGGGGCCTATTCAGCTTCACGGTAAGTTGCAGTCTTGAGCCTGGCCTCAACTCCGCAGGATAATAGAGCGGCCTTTCTTCGCGCTCTGCTTCTCCTCCAGTTCTATCGTCGGAACTAGGCATGTAATAACTCAATAGAATTCTGCCGCTAAAAGGAATTTGATTGCCACAGGCTGAATGTCCAGCGGATTTAGTGCGCATCGACGGTAATCGCTCGTGAACGCTTGCTGTGTCTTTATTTGGCATGGGACTAGCAAGCAGACAGGCGGCTTTTACCGCGAATTCGAACCGGTATGCCTCGCCGGCAACAGAGGGTAGATTAAGCACAACGCCCTCGATGAAGAGAGGTATGCCCTCGAATTCTTGCGGCAACTGATGATCGAGTTGTTTTTCTGCCGTCACCGCATGAAACAAGGCGCCACAGCAGAATACAATGCAGACAGAGAGCCATAGTCCCACCCGAGCTCTCTGTTTTACGGCTAGAATTCTAGGAATACACAGAGACGAGGTCGCTATCAGAATGAGCAAAGCGCACAGCGCTAGCAAAAAAGACCTGATAAGTGCTAAGTCCGACGCGCGGGTTACGCAGAGTATGCCAAGACAAAAAGCGGAAAGAAAAAATCGCATGAGCCACCTTTGCAGTGGCCCTTAACTTTAGTTCGATACTGCTGAAGAGGCGAATTTGTGTCAGTTTTTGCTAATCGCCCCGCAGGACTGATGCTGGTCGCAGAGATGCTGCTTGGCGCGCCGGATAAAGCGAAGCAAGGACAGAGAGAATCAAAACCCCAGCCGCAATCCCGATTATGTCAGACATGAGAACTTGCGAAGGTAGAAAATCAATCGGATAGATTTCGGGATTCAAAAGCACCACGCCGGTTGCTGCTTCGAAGGCAGAAGCGATCTCCCCTATCCATAGTGCGCCGAGCACACCCAACACAACACCGGCAGCGATACCAAACAGAGCAATCGCAGCGCCTTGCCAAAGAAAAATTGTTTGAACAGTTTGCGTATTAGCGCCTAGCGTCATCAGTATCGCAACATCATCACGCTTATCTCGTACAATCATCACTAAGCTGACAACTAAATTGAACGCGGCGATTGAAATTAACAACCACAGCATGAAGCTGACAATACTCCGAGAGAACTGGATATTTCTATAAATAGCACCCAAGTTGGTGGTCCAACTTTCGATGACGATTTCGTCACCGAATTTACTGCTCAACCTATTTCGTATGCTATCTGCTACTAATACATCTTGGGTAACGAGAGTAAACGCTGATTGAGATGCCCGCATCCGGAGTAGCGCCCGAGCATCGGCAAGTGTCAGCGTGATCAATTTTGCATCGAGCTCTTCGCTTCCAACACGGGTTATAGCGGCTATTTCGAACGATCTAAAGGTGGGCATCGTTGCTAATGGGTTCGGTGTAAGCTTGGGCGAGAACACGTCGATCGAGTCACCCACCTCGACGCCGAGGTCGCGAGCCAACGTCGCACCAATAACGACTCGCCAGCGTGAATCAGCGAGTCGATCTAGGCTCCCCGAAACTGCATACTTCGAAAGTCTAGCGAATGATTCACTCTCAATATCAACACCGTTCATAGCGACCGCACGACTGGCCGTCGGCGTTGCAACAACACCGAGACTCGTGACGACTCGAGAAAGAGCGATGACATCGCTTTCGGACAACAGAGTCGCGCCCAGTGAAGTCCACTGCTCGGTACTGAGATCTTGTTCGCTGCTAACCGTTAGGTGTGGAATGATCCCTAGAACGTTCTCGCGCACTTCTCGCTCGAAGCCATTCATGACAGACAAAACAACAATTAAAAGCGATACACCGAGAGCCAGTCCTGCCACTGAGATGAGCGACATGAACGAAACCAAAGAGCTCGACGAGCCTACGCGAACGTAGCGCGAGCCGATACGACGGGCTAGGCTTAGCGATCTAAGCAGCGGCATAACGCCTGCCGCAATGAGAGGGTCAGGCTTCGACATGGAGTTTCCCAGCGACCAGTGATAGTCGCCGATCCATGGCCGCGGCAAGCGCCTCATCGTGGGTAACAACGATAAAACTCGTTGCCAGACTTATGCTGAGCTCTTTCATCAGCACATGAATCTCCAGCGCCGTTTGTCGATCGAGGTTTCCCGTCGGCTCGTCCATCAATACACACTTAGGTTCACTGACGAGAGCCCTCGCAATTGCCACTCGCTGCCTTTCCCCACCCGACAATTCCGCAGGCTTGTGTGTAAGCCTTTCACCCAAACCTACGCGGTCGAGTAGCGACGCCGCGCGCGCGGAAGCCTCTTTATCTGAAATACCGGCTATATATAGCGGCATGCAGACGTTTTCCAGCGCAGAGAACTCAGCAAGTAAATGATGAAATTGATAGACGAACCCAATGAAGCGATTTCGAAGAATTCCTCGCTGCACTTCAGAGACACCCGCGAGATCAAAGCCAGCAACGCTCACTACGCCTGAGGTCGGCGAATCCAATCCACCCAGTAGATTCAGCAATGTCGTCTTCCCCGAACCTGAGCTGCCGACAATTGCTATTCGCTCCCCCGCCTTCACAGTGAAGTCTAATTCGTCCAGTACCACAATCTTTCGAGAGCCCTGCTGATAGCATTTAACTAGGCGTTTAGCCTCCATTACCGGCTCATTCATAACGTAATACCTCTGCCGGTTCTATTTTACTCGCCCGATAGGCAGGATAGAGTGTGGCGATGAGACTGATCAAAAGCGCAGCTAAACAGACTAGAGCAACTTCGCTCCATACCACCTGCGTTTGAAGATGAGAAACAAATACGATGTTGCTATCACCCGTCGCCCAGCCTACTGCTCGCTCGAGGGCGAGACTAATTCCAGCCAAATTATTTGCGATAAGGACACCCAAAAACGCCCCCAGTCCAGTGCCCATAATGCCGCTCACACCACCCTGCACTATGAATACTCGCATGATGACGCCCCGAGAAGCACCCATGGTGCGCAATATTGCGATATCGGGCCCCTTTTCAGCCACGGCCATGACCAGTGTTGACACAATGTTTACCGCACCAACCGCAACAATGGTAAGAAGCATGAGTCCCGTAAGAAATTTTTCCATCGCGAGCGCACCAAACAAGCTAGATTGCGCCTCTCGCCACGTCTCAATTTCTGTCGAAGGGAGCTCAAGCATCTTGCTGCTAGCAAGTAAATCTCGCTTAACGTTGTCTGCAGAAAAGGCATCATCCAAGCTTAGTCGCAGGAGTGTCTCCGCGTTGACATCCAGCGCCAGCGCCTCTTCTCGTTTCATGAGAACTATATTGCCGCCGCCATAGGCGCCAAAATCGACATAACCGAGGACACTAAACCCCTGCTGCGCGCTTTTCGAGCGCCTGAGGAGCCTGTCAAGTGCCGCAATGCTCAGCTCATCGCCGGAACGGATACCCAACCGACTTGCCAGGCGCGTATCAAGCAGCACCCCGTTGCGACTCTCTTCAAGTGCTTGCAGCGCCTGTGCTGCGCGATCGCCCGCCTGGCCCGCAATCGCCTGCTCGAGCGCGGGCTCGATACCCCTGACCTGAACGAATTCTGTCAGGCCATTGATCGTCAACACCGCCTCTAATTCTGCGTAGGGGGCGACTGCTTTGACGGAAGGGTTTTCTGAGAATACCTTGGCCAAACGCTGCCACTCCTTGGACATCGTTTCGTTAGTTACCGTGAGATGAGGAACAGATTTGAGGGCTTCGTTGCGCAGAAAAGAGATAGAACCGTTCATCACCGACAGGGCAATAATTAGAATCATTACACCGAGGAGAACGCCAAGCATCGAAATGCTTGAGACAAATGACAGCAAACCCGAATGTTTGCGCGCGCGGCTGAATCGCACGCCGATAAAGATCGAAAGCATTTTGCGCATTTGAGACTCTATATCCGAATGGGGAGACCGGCTAGTCTGCGGACCGTTGCAGTACTCTTTGCACCGTTTTAAAACTGATCGGTGTCATAGGCGTCGATACCGCTGCCGAAATCGCCCTGAGCGACTTACCTTGACGCTTCAGCTCAAATATTTTTTGCAGCGTTCGTTGCTCAGAAGGGTTCTCGATCAGCTTTCCGTTGTCGTGGACACTAAAACCAAAGGGCCGACTGCCACCCAAAAAACGCCCCTTCTCTTTTTGCTTATATTTCACCCTCTTAATCCTCTCGGCACTGCGGCGTGACTCAAGGGCTGCAAAAAGTGCGGAGGCGTCGCTGAAGGTAGTCACGGTGGCTGAGTCTGTCAGTTCTGCTCCTACTTCACAGCAATGCAGGGAGATGCCCCGTTCGCATAGGTCTTTTACTAACGTACTGAACTCTACGGTGGAGCTACATAATCGCTGGATTTGTGCGCAAAGCAGGACATCACCCTCTTTCATTGCAGCCAGTAATGCTGAACCATGGGGGCGTTCGCCTAAACTTTGATCCCAACGGCAGCCCCTATCGATGAGACTTTGAGAGATGAACCAGCCGCGCGCGAGGCCATAGGTCTGCATTGCCAAAGCGTCGGTTTCCAGCGCAGCAGTAAGTGCCGCGTCATCCGCCTCCTCAAGCTGCGTTGTCCTCGAATAGGCGTATACTGTCATCGTTCAAATGATCCGCTGAATTCTGGCAAATTACTGATTTTAAAATGAAAATTGCATTCTTTGGAGAGAGCAATCAGGAGTGGTTATCATTCTACGCATAGGCGTTCGCATGAAGCAAGCGGCGAAGGAATGCCTGCACAACTGGCTCAATTAGCAATTTACTTAGTCTCTGTTCACGAGAGCACTCAAGAAATGCCTCGTAAGTAATTGAGTATAGGCGTTTTTACTGTTATATTCCATCGCTAAGACTTGGGAGAACTATCCCGCAAACAGAATTCATAAGGTAAACGCGCAGTAATTCCAGCAAGGGCTGGAGCGCGCCATTCAAGCATCGGCGCCGGTTTGATCTACTGCGAAAAAGGAAAACGATCAGGTTTTCCGCAATAAGTAAAAGAGTGAGTTTAAGTAGTAAACAAAGCGAGGGTGACAGAACGAGCAATATAAGACTTTCGACTGCAGCGGCATGACCCTACAGACAAAAGCCACAGCTCAACTGATTACCGCAACAACATCTCCGCAGCGCGTTAAGGGAGCAACAGCCCCCCCCCGCAGTCGGAAATCCAGAGAGATCTAGGAAACAAGATTCAACACACCAACTGAGTAAATGCCGAGAACAACCGCCTCAAAGCGACGAGATAAACGGCAGCAAATTTGGTGAGTAAACGATACACGACAAGTTTAGCTTTTTGTAATTTGTTAACGAGACCGTACAAAAGACAATGTCAAACTACGCACACAATGCATGTTCGATGGGCCAATCCTCTAGGATCGGCTGTCTACGCGGCATCTACGACACCTTAGAAGCATTAAAGACAAAAAGGCACGCCTTCAAACGGCCGTCCCTTCGCCTCGAGCGAATGTCCTAGTCCACTGTATTGGCTGCGGGTCACGTTTGCGTGTACGCCGCAGGTAGCAAGATACCCTAAACGGTATCCGCCTCTTGAGAATCATTTCCTAGCTCACTCTCTGGCAATTTAAGGATAGTGAACTAATGAAAAGAATGCTTATCAATGCAACGCAAGAAGAAGAACTTCGCGTTGCCCTCGTTGATGGACAGCGTCTCTACGACCTCGACATCGAAAACCGCACCCGAATCCAGAAAAAAGCAAATATTTACAAAGGCAAAGTGACCCGCGTTGAGCCAAGCCTCGAAGCGGCATTTGTAGATTTTGGCGCCGAACGACATGGTTTCCTCCCGCTCAAAGAAATTTCAAGCGAGTATTATGCTAAGGATGTAAAGAGTAACGGTGAACGCACGAACCTCAAGGAGTTAATCCCGGAAGGCACGCAGGTGATCGTGCAGGTAGAAAAAGAGGAGCGAGGCAATAAAGGCGCCGCGCTGACTACTTATATCAGCCTAGCCGGCCGCTACCTGGTATTGATGCCTAATAACCCAAAAGCAGGAGGCATCTCTCGTCGCATTGAAGGCGAGGAACGCAACGAATTACGCGAAGCTCTGCGTGGACTAAATATCCCAGATGGCATGGGCATAATCGTCCGCACGGCAGGCATTGGGAAAGGCCAGGAAGAGCTTCAGTGGGATTTAGATTACCTCCTCGCGCTCTGGCAAGCCATCGGTGAAGCGTCTGAAGCCAAGCGCGCCCCCTTCTTGATTTACCAAGAAAGCAACGTAATTATTCGCATGATTCGCGATTATCTCCGAAAAGATATCGGTGAAGTGCTATTCGATACGCAAGAGGCTTTTGATGAGGCTATGACTTTCGTCAAGCAAGTCATGCCTCAATACGAAAGCCGCATCAAACTCTACTCCGACGCGCTTCCTCTGTTTAATCGCTACCAGATAGAAAGCCAAATCGAGAGCGCTTTCGAGCGCGAAGTAAAACTTCCCTCCGGTGGATCTGTTGTTATCGACCCTACCGAGGCTCTCATCTCAATTGATATTAACTCCTCCCGGGCAACGCGAGGCGCCGATATTGAAGAAACGGCATTAAATACAAATCTCGAAGCAGCCGACGAAATCGCGCGCCAACTGCGCCTTCGCGACATGGGTGGACTCGTTGTAATCGATTTCATTGACATGGGGTCCAACCGCAACCAACGCGAAGTCGAAAATCGCATGAGAGACGCTCTCGAAGCAGATCGCGCGCGAGTTCAGGTGGGACGAATCTCCCGTTTTGGCCTACTAGAGATGTCTCGCCAACGTCTTCGCCCATCACTGGGCGAGACCAGTGCGATCACTTGCCCTCGCTGCAGTGGCCAAGGCAGTATTCGCGATGTCGAATCTCTGGCACTCTCGATTTTGCGTATTATCCAAGAGGAAGCGAACAAGCAGAAATGCGCCGAAGTACGAGTTGACGTACCCTTAGTCGTCTCTTCTTACCTTCTGAATGAGAAGCGAACAACACTGGCGGAAATTGAAAAACAAAGTGAAACCAAGGTAATTATTTTCGCGAATCCAGAATTGGAAACCCCGCATTACAAGATCACTGGCCTTAATCAAGCGGCAGAGATTTATGATGTGGATATTACCGCCACACCGGAGCCCATAAACAGCGCCAAAAACGCAGCACCTGTGGCAGCGGTTCAACGCCCCTCTGTCGAAAGCGTTCCTATTCCTCAAGCACCGGCAGGCGCAAATGTTCGTTCGAGTAAAAAAGAGGGTGACAAGCCAGGACTGCTCGCTGGCTTATTCGCGGCACTCGCCAGCATTTTCGGCAGCGCTAAGAAAGAGGAAGCTAATAAGCCGAAACGAGGTGGAAATAGCAACCGTGGCGGCCGAGGTCGATCTGGCTCTAGAGGCCAGCGTGGCCAACAGAATAGAAATCGCGGTGAGCGCGCCACGAAAGGCGAAACAGAAATCAACGCCTCAGCGAATAATCTTAGCGACTCGGATGATAAGGCCGAACGCGGGGAACGACGCTCACGAGGCGGCCGCCGCGGCGGACGCAACCGAGACAACGCGCAGGACAACCCGACAACCTCTGGCAACGACAGTACGACTGCTGACAACCGCAGTGCAAGTGACGAAAATCGCCGACGCCGCTCGCGATCACGTAACGGTGACCGGAAAATCGAGGCCCGAGGCGATCAGGATTTAAGCGAGACTACCGCAGCAGTAGAAGAAAGCGGAACATCCGAGTTTTCTCGACGCCCAGCGAGTCAGCGTCCCAAAAACACAACCCCTCGTAAACGCGGACCTCGACCTGACTTAGAGAAAGCTGCAGAAGAACCCGTTGTTATTGCAGAAGCAAACGAGCAAGAAGGTGAATCCACTTTTACAAAGGCCACCGCAGAGCCGGAGTCATCTAACGCGCCAAACCTTGCAGAGGCGCTTGGTGCAATTAGCGCATCGAGTCCAAATACTGTCGCGACTGAGCACGCTGCACAGTCCGAAACAGAAGTAGAAGCAGATTCAATATCTAAAGAGAATAAACCCTCAGAGAATGCTGGAATAAGCGCTGAGGAAAGCGCTAGAGACAGCACCGATGAGAACCCAAAAGAGGACATTGACGCAGCTACTGAAACTGAATCTGCCGCACCTAAAGACGATGAACCTGGCGAGCGAAAAACGCGCGAAAGACGGCCGCGGCGACCACGCAAACGTGCACAGCGAGATGAGGCAGCAAGCGCAGACACAGCACATATAGGCGGCGCTGAGGATGCGGATAACTTCGCAGAAGCGGCGATTGATGAAGCGCCTGTCGTGATTTCTGAAGCACCAGAGAAGCCAGAGTCAGTAACAGCATCGCAGGAGTCTGGCGAGACACCGGCAACGAATGCCGAGGTTGCAACAGTCACAGATGAGGGAGTAGTCGAGAGCGCTACAGACTCCCAAGTTGCGACTGAATCAGAGGCGCAGGAAATTGAAATTGCTAAGCCTACGCAGCGTAGACGCGCGCCTAACGATCCGCGTCACAAGCGAAGTTAGGTAGAAAAAGAACCCCATAAAAATACCCCGGCCGCTCAAAGCGCCCGGGGTATTTTTATAGCATCTAACGAGAGCGTGGCTGAAGACCCTGCTCTCACAGCCGGCGGTTGTCCTAGAGTGCTGCCTCTAGCTCTGGCAGAGCGACAAATAAATCGGCTACGAGTCCATAATCGGCGACCTGGAAAATTGGCGCCTCTTCATCTTTATTAATCGCAACGATGACTTTACTGTCTTTCATACCAGCAAGATGCTGAATCGCGCCCGAGATACCCACAGCGATGTAGAGGTCCGGTGCGACGATCTTGCCCGTCTGACCTACCTGATAATCATTAGGTACGAAACCTGCGTCAACAGCAGCGCGCGAAGCGCCAATGCCAGCACCCAATTTATCTGCCACTTTTTCGAGCAATACAAAATTTTCACCACTCTGCATGCCACGGCCTCCAGAAATGATGATGCTCGCAGAAGACAGACTTGGGCGTTCTGAGACCGAAAGTTCCTCTGATACGAAGCTCGCAACGCTTTGCTCGATAACAGTATTTAACGCTTCTATTGAAGCAGAACCGCCCTCTGAGGCAGCCTCGGCGAAAGCAGTCGTTCTTACAGTGATCACTTTGACAGAATCCGCACTTTGCACCGTCGCTAATGCGTTACCCGCATAAATCGGACGTACGAAGGTATCAGCCGACTTTATCGCTACAATATCAGAGACCTGTGCAACATCGAGAAGTGCTGCAACGCGAGGCATTAGATTCTTGCCTGTTGTTGTTGCCGGCGCCAAAACGTGGGCAAATCCGCCAGCTGCTTGCGCAACAAGCGGTGCAACAGCTTCGGGCAGCTGGTGCAAGTAGGCTTGCGAATCTGCGACGATGACATTCGATACACCCGCAATACTTGCTGCCTCAGCGGCAGCAGCCTGACAATCCGATCCCACTACCAAAAGTGTGATTGGCGCCCCTAATTCAACTGCCGCGGTGACCGTATTTCTTGTCGAAGATTTGATGCTAGCGTTATCGTGCTCTGCAATTACTAAAGTTGTCATCGTATCCACCTATATTACTTTGGCTTCGGTCTTGAGCTTAGCGACCAATTCGTCGATTGACTCAACCATGATTCCGGCAGAGCGTTCTGCAGGCGCCTCGACGCTCAGCGTCTTGAGATTAGAGCTTACGTCTACGCCGAGATCCTCAGGCGTAGTTGTATCGATAGGCTTCTTTTTTGCCTTCATAATATTAGGCAATGAGGCATAGCGCGGCTCGTTAAGACGGAGGTCAGTGGTTACCACTGCGGGCAGGTTAAGGAGCACTGTCTGCTCGCCGCCATCAATCTCCCTAGTGACTTCGATTTTTCCGTCGCGAATTTCAGCGTTACAAGCAAAAGTGCCTTGCGGCCAGTTACAAAGCGCAGCTAGCATCTGACCCGTTTGGTTGTTATCGGTATCAATGGATTGTTTCCCGAGAATAACTAGGTCTATTCCCTCTTTATCAATTACCGCTTTGAGGAGTTTGGCTATCGCGAGTGGCTCAAGCGCTTCGTTGTTTTCGATAAGAATGCCGCGATCAGCCCCAAGCGCGAGCGCAGTGCGAATCTGCTCTTGGCATTGAGTAGCACCTATCGACACGGCAATTACTTCATCGGCAGAGCCGGCTTCCTTCATGCGGATAGCTTCTTCTACAGCTATCTCGCAAAAAGGGTTAATCGCCATTTTTGCATTAGCGAGGTCGACACCCGTACCATCGGACTTCACTCTAACTTTTACATATGCGTCGACGACGCGCTTAATAGCTACAAGAACCTTCATGGATTCTCCCATTGGAAGCTGCGCTGGTATCGCAAACTTCGGTCTGATTTACGAGGTGGTATACAGAAAAGTATACGAGTTGATCCGCGGCATTCTGCGGGGCAAGGCACAATCCGTAGCGCCTTGAAACAGCCGCCAATCATGCCGCTTTTACAGCCTTAGGTCAAATTAGATGCTCATCATGACAGCAAAGTGTCAACATGCTTAGAATGAGTCGAGATGACAGTGAGATAGACGCTCAGATTTAAACCAAGGGAAAGAAAACACCGTCGCTCCATACACCGAAAACCTCATTCTCCCGCTCGCCTGCATTGGACTCGACCAATTCAGCCAATTGATAGAATACTGAGCGGGACACCAAGCCGAGAAGCCCTGCTCTGACATCAACAGTAGGATGAGGCTCGGCGCTACCGCCTGAGTCGGTTCGATTACCCCCGATGACTAGAGGATGCTCACGCCCTACCGCAACCTCTTCGCCCAAGCTCGTACGTAATAGAAGCCGCTGGCTCGAAGAATCACTCGCATTTTCAACGCGAAGCTCCGTGAGCAAAAACGGACAGTCCTCAACACGAATACGGACTTTCTCTGCAGGCGTTACCAAAAAGTGTTCGCCCTTTTCGTACAAAAGAATCGAGGCAAAAAGCTCAGCCATACCCTTGCGTCTAATGGGACGACCCTCGTGCCACCAACTACCGTCTCGGCGAATTTCAATATCGATATCACCACAGAAAGGAGGATCCCATAGGTGAACGGGCGCGGCACCTCTCCACTGACCGGATTGCGCAGCAGCCTCCAAGGACCTGATATCACTTTTTTTAGGAAAATTAATGGCCATTCCTCCAATTTAGCATAGAGCTGATACACTACACGACAATCAATTCTGAGCAGCTGAACGGACAAAAGAACAATGGTTACAACAGCATCAAACACAGGTTCAGCACCTCAGCCAGAGCAAGTGACCTCGGACCACTTCACTGAATTATTACTCGATTCAACCCCGCTTATCGATGTGAGGGCTGAATGCGAGTATCTCGACGGACACATTCCTAACTCTCATAATCTCCCATTGCTCACCGATCCTGAACGCGCCCAAGTCGGCACCTGCTATAAAAATAAAGGACAAGAGGCCGCAGTTGCTCTTGGCCATGAACTCGTCTGTGGAGACGTTAAACGACGAAGAGTCGATGCGTGGGTCGAATTTATAACTGCAAACCCTTCAGCCGTAATTCTATGCTTTCGTGGCGGCCTCCGTTCTCGGACAGCACAAACGTGGCTTGCTCAGAGAGGATTTGAGCTACCGCGAATACGTGGTGGCTATAAGGCACTGCGTCGTCACCTTTTGCAAACGACAATACGCGTCGCGGATGAAAAAAAGATTATTGTTGTTGCTGGTAAAACCGGATCGGGAAAAACACATCTTGTAAACAAAATCAGGGGCTCAGTCGATCTCGAGGGGATCGCTAATCATCGAGGCTCTGCCTTTGGTAAACGGGTTTCCGCGCAGCCCTCACAGGTTGTTTTCGAAAACCGGTTAGCTCTTAAACTTCTTAAGCAAGAACAGCGAGACACCACCGCCCTATTCCTCGAAGATGAGAGCAGAGCGATTGGCTCACTATCACTCCCTCTAGAACTTCACAGGGCAATGAGCCTAGCGCCGATAATACAGGTGGAAGAGACCTTAGAGTTTCGCGTCGAGACCATTCTCAACGATTATATCGTGTCGAATCTTACAGACTTCGTACACCTTGACGCAGACAGAGGGAAAGACTTGTTCGCAGAGTCCCTGCTCGACAGTCTAGACAAAATTAGAAAAAGGCTTGGTGGTGAACGCCATTTGGCGCTGCGTCGATTGATGTCAGCCGCACTTAACAACAACAACGATCTCGATCAACATCGCGCTTGGATCCGTGACCTTCTTGCCGATTACTACGACCCGATGTATGAATATCAAATGACAAAAAAGCAGCAGCGCGTCGTATTTAGGGGAGACAGTCGCGCAGTTCTTGATTGGGCTGCGGAATTTGTTGAACTCCAAAAGTAGCAATTGGAACCTGTTTACGTAAGGCGGCACAAAGCCCATGGCAATAACACGATTTAAGTTAGACCAAGCTCTTAGACAAACACTTAGTTCTGGCGTCACCCTACTCACACCTAATTATCGTCTCGCTGCGTCTGTACTCGAAGCGTATGGCAGTTCCTCTCCTACAGTCAGTTGGCGTGAGCCAACTGTCGTTCCAGTTGATATCTGGGTTGCTCAGATTTGGGAAATGCTCTCTACCCGCGGACTTCGACCTTTCGTTGACTGGGATATCCTCGAACCGAGCCTTGAAAGAGAGATCTGGCTCGAGGCCATCGAGGAGACACGGAATGACCACCCATTGATCGATACGTCCGCAATGGCGCGTATCGCTGCACGCGCATTTCAAGATCTGCGCCGAGCCTCTGCAGACAGCGACGTGCACTGGCTTCGTGACTTTGACTATCTACCAGATGTCGCGCTCTTCAATCTCTGGCAACAGCATTTTTCCAGGCGTTGTGAATCCTTAGGTCGCATTACACTCGTCGAAGCGATTACGCTGCTCGCACTCAATTTAGACAGCACATCAGCAAAGCTCATTGGTAATATCGCCACACTTAATTTCTATGAAACGCCGGAGAACTACGGCGCACTATTCAACAGCCTCTCAAAATTTGGGAAGTTACAAGCGTTTTTTACTCTCGATAAAACTAAATTTACCGAGACGCCAGCTGTACTGCTGAACGAGAGAAATGTTGCTGCTTATCGAACGGAATTTAAAGATCAGGCATCAGAAATTCAGGCAGCTGCAAGCTGGGCACTTACTCTGCAGAAGCAAGATCCCACGGCACACATTGGGATCATAACCCCAACTCCGGCTCGAGTTCAGCCAGATCTCGAGCGTGCGCTACGCCGCATCAAGGATGAACACGCGCCGCTACGAGTTTTCGAAAAACCACATTTAATCAACTCGAGTAGCACAGGAACGACGCTAGCGAAGACGGCTATTGTAAAAGATGCACTCATCATCTTAGGACTCAATAGAGAGAAGCAATCGCTCGTCGACTTTTGTCGGCTGCTGCGATCGCCGTTTATTATTGGTGCGGACGAAGAAAGCGAAGAAAGGATAAAGTGCGAGAGGATTCTAAGGCGACACTTACAAACGATCACCACCCGAAACGCCATTACGCGATTCACTGGCGCTAAAGACAAGGACTACGCATGCCCCCTACTACACAATGCGATGCTGGAAGCCCGAACGTTTGCTCGAAGCCGGCACAGCATAGGCGTCAACGCAAATACCCGTATTTGGGCCACTCTTTTCCGCGAACAACTCGCTCTCTTGGGCTGGCCCGGAGAGAAAAATCGTCTTCTCGAGAAAGCGTCGCTCAACGCCTGGGAAGAGGTGCTTAGCCTCTTTGAGCAAAACAGCGAGCTAGGGCGAGAATTCAGCCTAGAGGCAGCTCTTAACGCATTAAAACGCCTAATCGACGACCACAGGAGCCAGAACGTCTATCGCCAGCAATGCTCTTTGTCGCTCTATTCACCTGCAGAGGCGGTGGGCATGAACTTTACGCATCTATGGCTTCTTAGTTTTGATGACCAGAGCTGGCCTCAAGCTGCACACCCTAACCCACTAATTCCTCATCCGTTACAGCGCGAATTAAATATTCCGGGCTCTACTGCCGCCCTGCAGTATTCTGCAGCGAGAAGTGATCTGGCAGTGCTGTGCGCAAATGTGAGTGAGACTCTCGTGGCGAGTTATTTTTCACAAGGCGACGATTCTCAGCTTCGAATGAGTAATTTACTCGCAAGCTTACCGCAGATTGAAATCAAGCAGCTACCTTACCTCTCTACAAACGACTCGCTCATGCGCACAAATCATGAGTGTATGGAACAGATACTCGATCAAAGACGTGTACAGGTTTCGCCGGCGGAGAAAATAAAAGGCGGGCAAGCACTGATTACCTCGCAGTCCCAATGTCCATTTCAAGCATTTATCAAAAGAAGACTCAACACAGAAACTCTCGAACCGTTTAAGAATGGTCTTGATCATCGAGAACGCGGACAAGCAATCCATCTCGCTCTAGAGAGTTTGTATACGCACATTCCCGATAAGGCTGCGCTTATAGCACTATTGGAACCACCCCGGTCACTCCTTGATTATAGACTTGATGAAGCTGTGTCAGTTGCTATCAACGCGTTAAAAAAGCTCGCACCAGAGTTTATGGGGCCTGCTTTTTCAGCAATCGAATCCGCACGTATTCGGCGCATACTGTCACGTTTTCTTTTTCGAGATAGTCAGCGCGGGGATTTTAAGTCTAGTTCGCAAGAGAAGCACTTCACGCTCGCACTAGAAGGGTTCGACCTTAGTCTTAAGATCGACAGAATCGATGAATTAAACGATGGTAGCTACGCACTAATCGATTACAAAACTGGCGGCACGATTAAAGCAATCAGCTCGCTGCAGAGCGCTCGACCAGAAGAAATGCAGCTTCCAGTTTATTCAACTGCGGTCACGCGAGAGTCACAACTCGATATTTCAGCGCTAGCAATTGCGCAAGTTAACGTAAAGTCTATCGACTATAAAGCCTTGGCACGCGGCGCAAATTTTGATCCGAACATAGCACCGTTAACTGGGACGAAGTCGACTGCTAAGGACAAAATAAGCGTGCGAGATGCCGAGGCCGATGCTGCCGAATGGACTCAGAAAACGCAGCGATGGGCAACATTAGTGGATGAGCTCGCAGCCGAGTTTGCTTCCGGCGAGTGCCGAGTTGCACCAATAAAATCGCCATCCGTCTGTGAATATTGCCGACTGCAAAGCGTCTGCCGGATAAGCGAACTGAGATCAGACGATGGGTTCAGCAGCGATGACGACGATGGAGTGGAACCATGAATTTCACCGTGCAAGACAGCGCTGAACGCGCAAGAGCGCTAGACCATAGACAGAGCTATATCGTTCAGGCACCGGCAGGATCAGGGAAAACCGAGCTTTTAACTCTCCGCTATATGAGCCTGCTAGCACGCTGCGAGGAGCCCGAGGAAGTCCTCGCCATTACTTTTACTCGAAAAGCTGCCTCAGAAATGCGTGCGAGAATTATAGGGTCACTTCAAACGGCTAAGGCGCTGCGAGGAGAGCATAGTATTTCCCTACTAACCAGTGATGACGACACCAATCCCATCAAAGATCCTCTAAAACGAGACAATTTTAGAATAGCAAATAACGTCATCGAGGCAGACATCGACAAAGGCTGGAACCTAGATCGGCATCCAGGCAGACTGCGAATACAAACGATTGACAGTTTTAATATCTATCTTGCCAATCAGTTGCCTATAAGCTCCCGAGTAGGCGGTGATTTAAACGTCACTACAGAAGTTGCACCCCTATTCCAAGCTGCTATTCGTACAACGCTCTCGATCATCGAAGAAGAGAGTGACGAAGGCGCGAGTGTGAGAACACTATTCTCACATCTAGATAATGACCTTTCACGCATCGAGCCATTGTTGCTGAGTTTGATGCATAAAAGGGATCAGTGGAGTGATTCACTCTCAGTCCTACTTTCCAATCCCCTCGATGCACGGAATACCCTTAAACATTTTATCGATGAACTCGCAGCTGAAACGTTAGAATCCCTTTCTGTTTACTTAGCGCCGTATACCGGCACACTGATTGAGTTAAACAACTACGCTGCGGAAAATTGGTTATCTAAAAACGGTCAGGGGCCACTTACGCTTGACCGCATGCCGGGTGTTGATAGCGAAGACCTAAAATACTGGAAGCAATTTACACGTTTACTACTAACAGGCTCTGGCGGATGGCGAGCCCGAATAACTGCAACCGAAGGCTTTCCAAGCCCCAAAAGCGGACCGAAAGACCGCATCGAACACGCCACAAGAGCGATTCAAGAAATCAAGAATCTCATTATAGAATTAGGCGCGAATCCGAAAGGGGAACTGATCCGCAAATCTCTTCATGCGTTAGCGGAACTCCCCTCTGCGGAATCAATTGACAGTCAGTGGCCTCTGCTGTCTGCACTGCTAAAAACGTTACAACGACTAAACCAAGAACTCATCTTAGAGTTTACACGCCGCGGCGTTATCGATCATACGCAGGCAGGTGGTGCAGCTGTCGCTGCACTCGCCGATATTGATGGGCCAACCGAGCTCGCTCTCGCACTCGACAACAAGCTCTCACATATTCTCATCGATGAGTTTCAGGACACTTCGGAGCGCCAAATAGAACTGCTCAAGCGACTAATCAGTGGCTGGACACCAGGGGATGGACGCACACTGTTTGTGGTCGGAGATGCAATGCAGTCCTGCTATAATTTCCGAAATGCCAATGTCGGCATTTATTTGAATGTCCGAGCTAACGGCGTCGAAGATCACCCAGTGATTCCGCTGGATCTTAAGATGAACTTCCGCTCGCAAGCCCCTCTAGTAACATTAATCAATAAACTCTTCTCCAAGGCTTTCCCTTCCTACGAGGATATTTCCCAGGGTGCCGTTCGTTATTCAAAGTCAGCTGCAGGAAAAGAAGCGTCAGGAATAGAACCTTTGACAGCGACCTGGATCAGCTATCGAGATTCTGAGCATGCAAACGATGCAAAAATACTTGAAGCACAAAAAATCGCTGAGAAGGTCAAACAACTGAGAAAAGCTGATCCCACTTCATCGATCGCCATACTCGCGAGAACGCGTAATCAGTTCAAATATATTGTTAAGGAATTAAGAGCGGCGAACATTCAATGGATCGCCACTGACATCGATCGTTTGAGCACTGTCACGGTTATCAGCGACCTGATCGCATTACTCAAAGCCTTGATGAACCCTGCTGATAAAGCCGCCTGGCTTGCGACACTTCGCGCTCCTTGGTGCGGCCTCGACAGTGCAGATCTCTTTTTTCTCGCGAATACGGATCCAGAGGCTAGTGTCTGGCGAAATATACAAACCCTCGTAGAGTCTGTCGCAGAAGACAATAGGAGCGACATATCCGAAGAAGGGCTGATGCGCATTAAGGCCATTCATTCGAAAATAATGATTTTACTTCAGGCACGGATGCATTGCTCTGTTCGCGAACTGATGGAGTATGCGTGGCACCTACTCGGCGGCGATATGCTTATTGCTAACAGTGTGGAGGAACGCTCTGTTGCTTATTTTTTCGCACAGTGTGATGAACATGACAACTGCTATGGAATAGACGACGTTGACTCATTTAGCGAAACTGTTCAACAGAGTTTTATCCCTGGCGAAAGCAACGAAACTTTTGGTAATACTAGTAACGACGCTGGCACAGTCCACCTGCTGACAATACACAAGTCGAAGGGGCTCCAGTACGATCACGTCATTATCCCCCAGCTTAACGGACGAAGTCGTGCCAATGAGAAAGACCTAGTCATCATGCATCAAAGACTCAATAGAGAGGGTATAGCAAGGCTCTTTATTGCTGCATTACCTGAACTCGATGGCGGGAACGACTCGCAACCTAATCCTGGGGAACTGCTTTACAAATTCGTCAAGAACGAGCACAAACAAAAAGATCTCTTTGAAGAAACTCGCTTGATCTACATCGCGATGACACGCGCAAAGCAAAGCGTTAGCCTTTATGCAACGCTACCAGAGAACACCGACGATGAGGGCAACGTAAAACCCCTCATGCCCGCCACAAACTGTCTTTTAGCGCGCATATGGAAGCCCTTAACTGAGCTTGAAGACTTTTCTCCGGAGCAGATAGCAGTCAACCCACAGGAGAAAAAAATAAATAGCGAGACAACTGGTGAGTATCCAATACTCACGCCGATCAGACGTCTGCGCAAGGTATCTAGACTCTCTGAGGAGCAAACAGCTGTAATCCATGAACAGTTTAACCGCGAGGCTGATCTGGAAAATGTATTGGAGAACACCCTCGACCAAGAGCGCCAACTCGCTAAGCTCTTAGGAACGCTAAGCCACACCTTTCTAGAAGCCTATTCTCTTGAAACGTTTGACGCAAAGAAGACACTGGAAGCTATTGCTCCGCGCTGGCTGCGAAAACTCATGAGACTTGGGGCAGATAAAGCACTCGCCACTAAGCGAATTAAAGAAACCCAGAGCGAACTTCTGCGCTGCATTACTGGCTGTAATAGCTGGATTTTCGAAAGCAAAAACACTGAGGCGGAATGTGAATTGAAACTCGCTACAAGCCAGCGGCAAAGCGGCGAAGAGTTTCACAAACACCGAATTGTCGACCGCACGCTAGTCGTCGATGGAGAACGTTGGATTATCGATTTCAAAACATCGCGTAAAAATGAGACACAATCCGAAGAGGAATTTATCGCCACGCAGATAGAGGAGTATCGCACCCAACTAGAAAGTTATGGTTCACTTTTTGAAGGACTTGAAAATAAACCCCAGCGACTTGCGCTTTTGCTAACGTCGATTGATAAACTCGTCGAATTGTAAAAACCGGTCACTCTAAGTCGACGTCAGAAACGGCAAAAATTCCTGGTGCATTTCTAAGATAGCCTTTGTAGTCTAGACCGTATCCAAAGACGAACTTATCTTCGATTTGCAACCCTAGACACTCCGCCCGGGCGCCTTCGATGCGACGATCATGAATCTTTTCGACGAGCACAACGCTATAAGTTCTCACTGCGCCCTGCTCAAGACAATAATCGCAAACAGATTTCAGGGTATTGCCTTCGTCCAGGATATCGTCGACGACAATAACTGTCCTACCGTCCAAGCGCTCTTTTGGATAGCTAAGCCAATTAAGTGCGCCACCACGAACTTTATCTCGATAGCGAGTGGCATGCAGATAGTCGATCTGCAGAGGGAAATCTAGTAGTGGCGCCAGCCGGCCAGTGAGTATTAACCCGCCATTCATAACACACAGCAACAGCGGATCGCTGCCAGCAAGCTCTCGTGTAATCTGCTTGGCCATTCCCGCTATAGCTGCCTCGACGGCCTGTGCATCGTAAAGGCAAACTGCGGTACGGCGAATGTGTTCAATGTCTGCAGTAGCAGCAGTCAACGCACTTAATTCCATCAGCGCGAATCCTGCATAAGTTGGATTTTTTCTAATCCGTCGAGAGTCCGCGTTGGAAACGCAAAATCAGCGCCATGCTTATGCACAATATCAATGATTTTCAGCATCACGTCTTGCTTTATCTCGTGGAATTCAATCCAGTTTGTTGTCTTGGTAAAAGTGTAGATGAAGAAGTCTAATGAAGACGACGAGTAGGAAACGAAATTCACGATCAGCGTTTGCGAGGTATCGATCGCTTCATGAGAATGCAGCATGGCTTTCACTTCTTCTACGATCACGCCCATCTTAGCGGCATCACTGTAGCGAATTCCAATCGTCTCTTTTATACGACGATTCGTCATCCGCGAAGGGTTCTCCAGCGCAAGTTTGTTAAATACCGAATTGGGGATATACAGAGGCCGTTTATCGAATGTTCTAACGACTGTCAGACGCCAACCGATCGTTTCGACCGTTCCTTCGATTTCTCTATCCGGCGAACGAATCCAGTCTCCGATCGCGAAAGGCCTGTCGAGGTAAATCATTAGGCCACCGAAAAAATTGGCTAGTAAGTCTTGTGCGGCAAAGCCCACTGCAATACCACCGACGCCACCAAATGCCAGTAGCGCTGTGATCTGTATCCCTAGAGTGGGTAATAAAACCAGTATCGCTGATATCACAACCGATAAACGCAATAACTTTGCAAGAGCAATTAGGGTCGTGGGGTCTAATGAGGTTTGAGTAGCATTTTCACCTGAGAGAATTTTACGTCTTATGCGCTCTTCAGCGAGCGAGATAAATCGAACAAGAAACCAAGCCATTAATACAACTAGTGCAACCTGACGAGCGAGGGTAATGTTTTCAGCAGAAAATAAAGAGTTGTCTATATAACCATCGCTTACACCAATCGCAGTGAGAACACCGAGAACTAGGATGAGAGAGCTAAGTGGCCGCTTTGCCGCTTCAAGCAGCGCATCGTCCCAGACGTTAGTAGTCTTCTCGAAATGTCGAGCTAGTACTATCAATGCTCGCATTGCGATGAATCGAATCAGAAGTGTTAACGTGATTATAAGAAAAAGCTCTGCTCCCCAGTCTAGTTCACGAAGCGCCTCTACTGAAAAATACTCTTGCATTTTTAAACCTTCTATCAAGAATCTGTTTACTACGTTGGTAATGCATCAATTATTTGAATCGCTCGAGACCACCTCGCAGAGTGATCAAATTGGTAATCGATCACCTCAGTATTACGCGCCATCAAAGAAAGCCGAAGATCGGAGGCGTTATCTCTGCGCTCCGGATTACGCTCAAGAAAATCGGCGACGCGAGTGGCAGCCTCGCCGTCGTTACACACAAGGACCATATCGCAGCCAGCAAGAAGTGCGAGGTCTGCTCTTTCCTCGATGCTGCCGGCACTGTGCGCTGCATCCATCGTTAAATCATCACTAAAGATAACGCCACTAAATTTCAGTTGGGCTCGCAGAATTTTTTTCAGCCACAATGGCGAGAAGCCAGCACATAAAGAATCCACTTCTGGGTAAAGCACATGAGCCGGCATTATTCCGCCGAGTGATTTTGCGAGCGCACTAAATGGAATAAGGTCATGCGCGGTAATCTCCTCGAGAGAACGCCGATCAATAGGCAGCTCTACGTGTGAGTCAGCATCAACTGTCCCGTGACCTGGAAAATGCTTTCCTGTTGCAGCCATCCCTGCCGAATTCATTCCTTTTACATAGCTCAGAGCAAGCTCACTTAACCCCGCGGGATTTGGTGAGAACGCTCTATCACCGATAACGCGACTGGTTTCGCTATAAACATCGAGTACCGGAGCAAAACTAAAGTCGACTCCTAGAGCGACCAGTTCCGCTGCCATCGCCCAGCCGCACTCTTCCGCTGCTGCAAGACCGGCCGACCTATCTTCGCGGTATAGAGCACCCAGTCGTGCTAAAGCGGGTAACGAAAGAAACCCTTCCCGAAAGCGCTGCACACGCCCCCCTTCTTGGTCTACTGCGATTAGGATATTCGGGTTGATGCGCCGAACAGCCTGAATTAGTTTGCTAGCCTGTGATTTGCTTTGGTAATTGCGGGAAAACAATATGAGGCCGCCCACACTTTGGCGGCCGAGGAGGCTCTCATCAGCCGTATTTAATTCAGTTCCCTCAATACTCACCATGAGAGCACCCCGAGTAAGAGGCATTGAGGATGCATGTAGCGAGGTTGAAGCGATTATGTCGTAGCTCTCCGAATGTCACTGAAGCGAAGATTATCCCATAGGGCTGCGCCGAGTTGAACGTAAAGCTCAGTTCAATTAATTGCTTGCAAAAGAACGTTTACTGTATATAATCACAGCTGTTGATAAATACAGGGGCGAATCATGTTAAAACTTACTCTCCGACAGCAACAAATACTTAACTACATCAAAGATTATCTCTCTGAAACAGGCTACCCACCTACTCGTTCAGAAATCGCGCAAAAAATGGGCTTCCGCTCGCCGAACGCTGCAGAAGACCACCTGCGCGCGCTAGCCCGGAAAGGTGCTATCGAAATCCAGCCAGGTGCGTCTCGGGGGTTACGACTGCCGATCAATGAGCAATTAGGACTACCAATAATCGGTCAGGTTGCCGCAGGTAGCCCTATCCTTGCTCAGGAATCTATTTCCGAATATTGCGATATTCCCCCGACACTCTTCACCCCCAGCGCAGATTACCTGCTCACTGTTAAAGGTATGAGTATGATCAATGTGGGTATTTTCGAGGACGATCTGCTCGCGGTGCATAAGACAGACAGAGCGAACGACGGAGATATCATCGTCGCGCGAATCGACGAGGAAGTGACGGTAAAGCGCCTCAAAAAAGGCAAGACTCCCTACACGCTCAGCCTCATTGCCGAGAATCCGGATTTCGAGCCTATCGAGGTAGATGTGAGACTCAACGATTTCGCAATCGAAGGCATAAGCGTAGGCGTGATTCGTCGCCACTAGCGACCTTCAGTTCGCAACCTGTGTTTTAAAGACCGGCGAAGATCTACTGCAGTATCAAGGTTTCTTCGCCGCTTTTGCGGTTTCTTAAGTCGCGGCCTTTTTGGCAGCTTTCTTCACGGCTTTCTTAACCGTCTTTTTAGCTGCCTTCTTAACCGTTTTCTTGACCGTTTTCTTAGCTCCGGCCTTGCCGCTACCCTCTGACTTCCATGCGCCATCAGTATAAAAAGCCTTCCAGCCGGAAGCCTTTTTGTCAATTTCACTCTGAACGTAGATTTCGGCTGTCTTTCTGCTATAGCGAACAATGCTTGGGTTACCGGCATCATCTGCAACTGGTGCTTCCATCAAATACGCATATTTGGGATCTATCTCGGCAGCATGGGGCAACAGTTCCGATACAAGCGGCGCTCGTGTCTCGCGATTTCGTGGGAATTGACTCGCCGCTAAAAACAGGCCTGCCGCCCCATCGCGCAGAATATAATGATCGTCAACAGTCTCACATTGAAGTTCTGGCATTGGCACCGGATCCATTTTCGGCGGCGCTGCTTGGCCATTCCTGAGCAATTTACGGGTATTTTTGCAGGACTCATTGCTGCAGCCAAAATACTTACCAAAGCGGCCAGTTTTAAGCTGCATATCCTGTGAGCATTTGTCGCATTCGATAACTGGGCCATCGTAGCCACGAATTTTAAATTCACCATTTTCGATTTCGAATCCACTACAGTCCGGATTGTTGCCACAGACGTGTAGTTTACGACTTTCATCAATGAGATAGCTATCCATCGCAGTATTGCAGAGCTTGCAGCGATGCTTCTTTCGAAGCAATACGTTCTCTGCAGCCTCGGCTTCTTCCGCCGTGTCTGTGCGAATAGCGTCCTCACCCGGAGTCAAATTAATTGTTTGCTTGCAACGCTCTTTAGGAGGTAATGCATACCCCGAACAGCCAAGGAAGACCCCCGTGGACGCAGTACGAATCTGCATGTTGCGACCACAGTTCGGACATTCGATGTCAGTTTCGGTTGGATCGTTAGCGCGCATTCCACCCTCGGAGGCTTCGGCTAGCGCCAATTCAATGGTGAAGCGCTCATAGAACTCATTGAGCAGTTCTTTCCAATCCTTCTCACCCGAGGCGACTGCGTCGAGAGACTCCTCCATCTTTGCGGTGAAATCATAGTCCATTAGATCAGCAAAACTTTCGATCAAACGCTCAGCAACGATGTCGCCCATCTTGAGCGCATAGAACCGTTTGTTCTCGACCCGTGCATAGCCTCGATCCTGGATGGTAGAAATGATTGCGGCATAGGTCGAAGGACGGCCGATGGCTTTCTTCTCTAATTCTTTTACGAGGCTTGCCTCTGTATATCGCGGTGGCGGCTTGGTAAAGTTTTGATGTGGTGTTAGCTCATTGAGAGTTAGCCTGTCTCCTTCGCCAACTGCTGGCAGGACAACGTCTTCGTCCTTAGACGGCATCGCGCGAAGGTAACCATCGAACTGCATTATTCGACCTTTTACCCGTAACTCAAAATCAGCAGCGCCAATGGTGATGCTCGAACTCAAGTAGCGCGCAGGCGGCATTTGACAGGCAACGAAATATTGCCAAATAAGTGTATAAAGCCGCACCGCGTCCGGCTCCATTTGATTCAGCAACGTTTCAGTCATACGCACATCTGTCGGCCGAATCGCTTCGTGAGCCTCTTGAGCACCCTCTTTCGAGCTGTAGTATAAGGGCTTCTCTGGCAGATACTCAGGTCCAAACTTTTTGCCGATATACTCGCGACACATCGCGATCGCATCGCCACTTAGGTGCGTGGAGTCTGTTCGCATATAAGTAATGTAGCCTGCCTCATACAGGCGCTGCGCCATCATCATGGTCTTCTTAACGCCGAAGCCGAGACGTGTGCTTGCTGCCTGTTGGAGAGTTGATGTAATGAGAGGGGCTTTGGGCTTCGATGAGGTTGGCTTATCGTCGCGCTTTAGCACAGTGAAATCGCTTGCGTTGAGCACCTCTAACGCAGAGTCCGTTTCTTGCTTACTTGTCGGGCGGAAATTAGCACCCGCTTGCTTTACCACCTGACAACGAAGCGCCTCAGCCTTGCTCGTTTCGAGTGACGCAAATACCTCCCAAAACTCATCGGGGATAAACGCTCTAATTTCACGCTCCCGTTCGACGACCAGTCGCACGGCTACCGATTGCACACGTCCTGCAGACAGACCACGTGCGATTTTGGCCCAAAGTAGTGGTGAAACCATGAATCCTACGACGCGATCGAGGAAGCGCCTGGCTTGCTGCGCCTCGACATAGCGCATATCTAGCTCGCCAGGCTTGGAAAAAGCGTCCTGAATTGCACGCTGTGTAATCTCGTTGAATACAACTCGTTTATATCGGCTCTCGTCGCCACCAATAGATTCTTTAAGATGCCAGGCGATTGCCTCTCCCTCGCGGTCCAAATCCGTTGCGAGATAGATTGTGTCGGCTGTCTTAGCGAGCTTTTGCAGTTCCGATACAACTTTTTCTTTACCGGGCAGTACTTCGTATCTCGCGGCCCAGTCATGGTCAGGGTCAATACCCATGCGATTTACGAGTTGCTCTCTAGCTTTTTTCTTTTTATAGGCCACTTTCTCATCAGGTGCGAGTTTTCGTGTCTTTGCCGCCGCAGCTGCGCGCGCCTTTGGATCGACGGGAGTCGCAGATCCGGAAGTAGGCAGATCGCGGATATGTCCCACACTCGATTTGACGATAAAGTCAGAACCGAGGTACTTATTAATAGTTTTCGCCTTGGCGGGCGATTCGACTATTACTAATGATTTGGACATAAACGCAACTCTTAGGGCATTGGGCCGAGGCCGGAAGTGCGCGAGTATATAAGGAAGGGTCGTGGGTCGGTCAAGTCTTTACGCAAATTAGCTAACAACCAATTGCTAAAAAGGCGGGCCATCTATCGCAAAAATCACGCTAAATGGCCCGCCTCGGTCTAAGACTCGGACGAATAGAACTCGAAAGCGCTTCGGACCCTCACGCTACATCGACGGTCCAGCCAAACTCGTCATCAGCTTCACCCTTTTGAATCCCAACCAGCAAATCATAGAGCTGCTGCATAACAGGCCCCACGTGTTCGGGATTTCCGACATCATGCCAGTCGCCATCAAACCAGATACTACCGACAGGAGAAAGAACCGCGGCGGTTCCGCACGCTGCCGCTTCGCTGAAATTAACAATTTCCTTGCGCAGCTCGATTGGTCGCTCTTGGGTGACGAGGCCGAGTTTCTTCTCAGCGAGCGTCATAATCGAGCGCCGCGTAATACTAGGTAAGATCGCGTCAGACTTTGGCGTAACCACTGTGCCGTCGCGCATAACAACAACGATATTGGCCGAACCTGCTTCGTCGATGAACCGACGCTCTCTAGAATCAAGGTATAACGCCTCGTTAGCGCCAAGTTCTTGAGCCCGTTTGGTGGCTAACAAACCGCCTGCATAATTAGCCCCTGCTTTATAACTTCCTGTACCACTTGGTGCTGCTCGGTCCATCTCTGAGACCGCCAATTTGATCGTGCCGAGACCGGCCGTCTTGTAGTAAGGACCGACGGGCGACACAAACACTCTAAACTCATAAGATTGCGCCGGTTTTAGACCCAGGTTCTCACCAACGCCAATTAGCATTGGACGAATATAGAGAGAAGCACCTGACCCATAGGGCGGAACCCATGAAGCATTAGCCCGAACCGTGTCTCGCACAGCGCGCACGAACATTTCTTCAGGAACCTGTGGCATCAGTAGACGCTCAGCAGTGCGTTCCATCCTCTTAGCATTAAGATCTGGCCTAAACAAAAGAATGCGGCCGTCTGGCGCGGTTTGCGCTTTCATGCCTTCGAAGCACTGCTGTGCATAGTGTATGGAGGGCGCGCCTTCGTGAATCGCGATGAATTCATCGCTAATCATTTCACCCTCGCGCCAGACTCCGTCTCGCCAAACCGCGCGGAAGCGATAATCTGTTTTCTTGTACTGGAATCCTAACTCTGACCAATTGAGAGACTGCTTTTGATCGCTTGCGTTCACGCTTAATTCCTACTCGTTGCTTGTTTATTATCAACTTATTATCAGCTATCAATCACTCAAACGCTAGCCACCCTAACTAACGAATCTAAACACGTCAGCAGCGCCTGATAGGTTTCGTATGGCGCCCCTCTGGGCTAAACTAGCCGCAAATTCGGACTGCAGGCGCGTCCAAGCTAATAACCTGATCGAGCTAACACCATGCCCCCCCCGCTTCTCTCTCTTATCGATATCGGCGCTAACCTCACGCATGATTCATTCGATCATGATTTCGATCAGGTTATCGAGCGAGCTCAGGCTGCGGGCGTGGATACAATCGTGCTTACAGGCACCGACCTGAGTAGTTCTCACAGAGCGGCTAGGTACAGCCAGAACAAACCGCACCTATTTAAGAGTACCGCTGGTTTACACCCGCATGCTGCAAGTGAGTGGACCGCAGAGATTGCTAATGAGATCCAGCAATTATTGAATCATGATGAAGTAATAGCGGTAGGCGAATGCGGCCTCGATTATAACCGCGATTTTTCGCCCCGTCAGTCGCAGCGAGTAGTATTCGAAGAGCAACTTAAACTGGCTGCACGAGTAGAGAAGCCTCTTTTCTTACATCAAAGAGAAGCGCACGAACCTTTCTTTGAATTGCTCAAAAAGTACCGACATCAAATTGTCGGCGGTGTTGTGCATTGTTTTACTGATACAAAAAAGGCGCTCGAAGATTATCTGTCCTTAGATATGTATATTGGGATAACAGGCTGGGTATGCGATGAAAGAAGAGGTGCTGAGCTGCAAGAAATCGTCAAGCACATCCCAGCCGACAGGTTATTAGTAGAAACCGATGCGCCTTATTTACTCCCTAGGACACTCAGACCAAAGCCAAAAACTCGGCGCAATGAACCATGCCATCTTATTGAGGTCGTCAGAACGCTCGCGCAGTGTACCGGAAGGGACATCGAAGAATTGGCGGTAGAAACGTCGGAGAATGCGCGCAGGCTTTTCAACCTCACTTGACGCGTGAAGCGCGCTACTCTTTTGATTAGCCTAGTGGATTAATGAAACGTGCTAGCAGCTCTTCATCGAAAGGCCATCCAAGCTCCTCTCCGTCGCGTGCTCTTTTTAAAACCGGTATAAGGATTCCGTATTTCTCCACAAGCGCTTCGTCGTCGGCGATGTCTATCGCATCAACAGTCAAGGTGAACGACTGAGAGCAGGCAACCGTAGCGAGCATTCTTTCCGCTTCCTCGCAAAGATGGCAGCCAAGCGTTGTGAACAACAGAAGATCTGCTGGCTCGTCGAATGGCGATTGATTCGCGTCAGCCTTCTCTCTCATCCTTTACGCTCTGCAGCTCTCTCTTCAGACGCGCTAACGCTTGCTTGTGCGATCTCTTTTAGCGCACTTTCTATCAATGCAGGCCCTTCATAAATGAAGCCAGAATAGAGCTGAATGAGATCTGCACCGGCCTCAAAACGCGCAGCGGCATCGCGACCAGTCATGATTCCACCCACACCGATGATCGCCATTCTGTCACCAACCTGATTTTTGATCTTAGCAAGCGTCGAACAGGCTTTCTCAGTTAAAGGCGCCCCACTCAACCCGCCTGTTTCTCCTGCGTAACGACTACTCGCCACACGCTCACGATCAAATGTGGTATTGGTTGCGATAACACCATCAATCTTATGAGCAAGCAGCTTAGAGCAGCAGAGGGTTAGCTCCTCGTCGGACATATCGGGCGCGAGTTTCACGGCAAGGGGAACATAGCGTGCATGAGCTTTCTGAAGAGCCTCACGCTCAGCCACCAAGACACCTAACAGACTATCAAGCTCCTCTCCATACTGCAGAGACCGGAGTCCAGGCGTGTTGGGTGACGAGATATTGATAGCGATATAATCTGCAACCGGATAGCTTTTCCGAAGACCAATGAGATAATCTTCATTTGCATCACTTAACGGAGTATCCGCATTCTTGCCTATGTTGACACCTACGACGCCACGTCTTTTGCGATTCGACAACTGAGAAAGCAGATGGTCGATTCCTTTATTATTAAAGCCGAGGCGATTTATAATTCCTCTCTCGCTCGCTAAGCGAAACATTCTCGGCTTGGGATTACCAGGCTGCGGTCTCGGCGTAACCGTGCCCAGTTCAAGCCATCCAAAGCCTAGTTCCTGCAATGCATCGGCGTAATCAGCATTTTTGTCTAGCCCGGCCGCAAGCCCCACGGCATGTGGAAACTCAATCCCCATGACGGTTTTAGGGGTTGAATTGAGTTTTGTATTTGCCGCAATAATCCCTAAGACCCCCATTTGCTCGCAAATGCGCATAGCCTTCAACGCGATATCATGCGAGAACTCCGCGGGAAACCTGAAAAGCAGGCTTCTAATCAATTTGTACACACTATTCCCCTATACCAACTGCGACAATGTATAAAACTCTAGACGGCTAGGCCAAGCGCTTAAGTTCACGTAGCGCAACGGTTATCATCGCGAGATCTGGCGTACTCTCAGCACGTAGCTGGGCGAGCACATTTTGCGCTCTTTTGACCGCGACTAAATTGCTTTGTAGCCAGTTCTCAACTCTTTTAGTTACGGTCTTTTGCCCGCGCGTGTCTTCAAGCACCGTTTTTGCAAGCACTCTTTGCCGCCAGGACAAATCATCAATTGCAGTCGACTTTAAACGCGACTCCCAACTACTAGTCGGCACTATGTCTTGAATTAACTCACCAAGCCAATCAAGCCTCAGCGTTTCACCAACCAGATAGTAGGTTCGCACCATCGTCTCTAGGGTTTCAGACACCTTCTGAGACGCTTCAATCAAGCCGAAGGCGGGTGATAAAAACGCGTTTCTAGCGACGATCTCTGCGAGCTCTGAGGACAAGCCTTCGCCCATAAATGCATCTCGCTTCTTAATAAACCTACTCTCAATATTCTGCGAGAACCCCGAAGGTAGCATCGCACACATCGCTTTCACCCCATGAGCATAGGTCTCTATTTCTCTGGCTAAATCGCCGCCATCGGAATGATTGCGTAACACCCAGCGCGTTGCGTCTCTTACGAGTTTAACTAATGCAAGCATAATCTCGTCCTGGCAGGACGACGCCACCAAATGATCGAGAGATTCAATAGCTTGCCATTGCGACTCCGCGTCGAAAGCCTCAATAGTGAGAATAGACGCCCTGACGACCTGAGCCGGACTCGCCGATGAGGAAGTAACTAATTCGAAGATAAAGTAGGCACCCACCCTATTCACAAGGTAATTGGCTAGTTGAGTAGCAATCAATTCGCTACGCAGAGGGTGCTGATCAATCGCGTCGGCGTAGCCCTTTATCAATGAACTCGGAAACGCTTTGAATAAATGCTTTCGAAGAAGTGGATCTTTCAAGTAAGTGGCTGAGACAAGCTGCTCTTTGAGAAACATTTTCATGTACGACGTAACGACTGCTAGTTCTGGTCGCGTTGGAGCAAGACGAGAACTCGCTCTTTGTTCGAGTTGGTCAGTGCTAGGCAGAAATTCAATTTCCCGATCAAGTCCAGCGCTAGTCTCAAGGAAGCTAACGAGCTCATTGAATTCTTTACATCCGAGCTCTGGGTCAGCAAACGTTAGTGCGAGTGTTTGAACTTGGCGGTAATTATTTTCTAAAACTAATGCAGAAACCTCATCAGTCATACCTTCGAGCAGCGCGCTTCGCTTTGCGTTGACATCGGATTGTGCTTTCTCAGAGCGAGCGGGCGACTTATTCGCAACCTCATTGAGCAGAATTTTTATATTTACCTCATGATCCGAACAGTCCACGCCAGCCGAATTATCGACAAAGTCAGTGAAGGACGCTCCTCCCTTCAATCCGTACTCTATTCTCGATAATTGCGTCATGCCAAGGTTACCACCCTCACCTATTGCCCCGCAGCGAAGATCACGCGCATCAACACGCAGCGAGTCATTAGCCTTGTCTCCGACGGCAGAATTGCTTTCAGAAAAACTTTTTATATAGGTGCCAATGCCCCCGTTCCAGAGAAGATCTACGGGCGCCTTCAACATTACCGAAATGAGTTGATCTGGCGTCAGTGATTTGGCATCAGTGGCGAAAGCGATGCGCATCTCGTCCGTCAATACGATTGATTTCGAACTTCTATCGAATACGCCACCACCTGATGAAATCAATTCTCTTTGATAATCGCCCCACGACGACCCGACTTGTTTAAAAAGACGCTTTCGCTCTTTAAAACTTACCGATGCATTTGGTGTAGGGTCGACAAAAATATGTAAGTGGTTAAATGCACCCTTTAGCAGTATCTTTGGCGAGAGCAGCATTCCGTTACCGAACACGTCACCCGACATATCGCCGATTCCTACAACACTAAACTCCTCTCTTTGAATATCAATGCCACGCTCTCGAAAATGGCGTTGTACAGAGATCCACGCCCCTTTTGCGGTGATACCCATAGCCTTGTGATCGTAGCCATTACTTCCCCCAGAGGCGAAGCCATCGCCTAACCAAAAATCATAGCGGGCTGCGATTCCGTTCGCGATATCAGAGAAGGTTGCTGTGCCTTTGTCCGCGGCAACTACCAAATAGGGATCATCTTCATCCAGACGGACCACGCGCTCGGGCACAATAAGTGTTCCGTCTTTCAAATTGTCAGTAATATCTAATAAGCCGGCAATAAACGTTTCGTAGGCGCGAATGCCCCGAGCCTGAAATTCAGCACGAGTGGCAACAGGGGCCGTATCCTTAACAACATAACCACCCTTTGCTCCAACAGGTACAATGACTGAGTTTTTGACCTGCTGAGCTTTGACCAACCCTAAAATTTCTGTACGGTAATCTTCACGCCTATCCGACCAACGCAGGCCACCTCGAGCCACTTTTCCACCACGCAGATGAACGCCTTCGACTTTGCTCGAGTAAACGAAAATTTCATACTTTGGTAACGGCTTTGGCACTCCATCGATTCGCTGCGGCTCAAATTTAAACGAGAAGTAGTCTTTTAATTCTCCAGCTAAATCAAATTGAAAGAAGTTCGTTCTCAGCGTCGCATCAATGAGTCCGAGATAGGCTCGCAGGACGCTATCTTCAGACAAGTTCGACACAGCATCAATCGCCTTAATAATTCTGTTTCGACACATTGCCGATCGACGCTTACTCTTGTTTGGCTCAAATAGTTCAGTGAAAAGCGTCATGAGATCACTTGTAATCTGCGCATGAGAAGACAGTGTCTTGGCTATATAACCTTGTGAATAGTCGAATCGGATTTGTTTTAGATAGGCGCCTAAAGCCCGCATCAAAGCAGCTTCGCGCCAGGTAAGGCCTGAACTAAGCACCAACGCATTGAAGGCGTCATCCTCGACTCTTGCAGACCAGATGGCATAGAAGGCCTGCTCAAAGCATTCTCTTCCCTTATCATTCAGTGGCGAAGAGGCATTGCTGCGATAAACCAAGAAATCGTGAAGCCAAATACGCGGGCCGAGCTCGTCGGATTCGATCGCATTATTACCGCGCAGAGGATAAGTACTCTCACTTGTGATGCGAAGACCGAGATTTTCCAAAATCGGCACCACATCAGACAGCATAAGCTGGCTTTCTAAGCTAAAGAGCTTAAAGCTAAACTCAGCGCGTTCGACCTGTGATTCACGCAAATTAACGGCGATATCACCAGAACTTGCGACTGCGTTAATAAACTTAACATCTTCGACGGCTTCGGCAGCGGTGTACGCCTCTTTGTAGGCAGTTGAGAAGCAGTCTGCGTATTGACGGTACTGCTGCTGCGCTTCGTCCTCGGAACCAGTTTCGCGCAGGCGCTCCATAAAGTCCTCTTCCCACGGACGAATGAGCTCGACAATTTCTCTCTCAAGAGCACTTTGATCAATCTTGAGCGCTCGAATGGTTGGCACCTTAAAAACCAAGTGAATCCGCGCTTGGGAGGATTCGGACAAATAGGTATTAAAATCGACATCTTCTGCCTGCAACCTGTTCTGAAGCAAAGACTGAATAGCAACACGTGATTTGGTATTAAACAATTCGCGGGGAATGTAGACGAGACAAGAAACAAAACGGCCATAGAAATCTTTACGGACGAAGAGCTTACTTGTTCCAGTGTCGCGAATTTTAGTAATTCCGATAGCTATATCTAATAATGACTTGCTGCTGATCTGAAAGAGCTCGTCTCGCGGAAACGTATTAATGACCTGCATGAGGTCCTTCATGTTGTGTCCGTTTTTTGTGTAGCCGGAATTTTCGAGCGCACGGCTCACTTTTTTTCGAATTAAAGGTATCGAAAGCGCTTCTCTAAAATAAACTGACGAAGTGTACAGTCCAAGGAAGCGGTGCATGTGCGTCACTCGACCCGCCTTATCGAATTCTTTTATCAAGACATAATCATAATAAGCGGGACGATGTACTTTCGAGCGCTTCGAAGATTTTGCAAAGCTCAATAATTTGGGCCGGCTGATGAAATCAGCCGCCGCTCCGGGCAGCGAACTTACCTTGGTTTGAGATTTGAGCTGAGATTTATAGCGCGAGACGCCTAAGAGCGTACCTGGTTCGAGTTCAATAATATTCTCGCCGGATTTTTCACGTATACGATACTTTTCGTATCCCAAAAATGTGAAATGATTATCAATAAGCCATCCGATAAATTCTATCGACTCGGCGACATTTTCCTCAGAAACAGGCAGGTATTCAGCGTTCGTGAGTAGGTTGCGGCGAAGGTTTGCTGCAGCTGAGGTCATTTCTTTATAGCTGCTAACAGCTGCACTGACATGATTAAGCGCATCGCGAAGCTCAGATTCTATATCCTTAGAATGCTCGCTTGGCCATCTAGCGCAGGTAATGCTACAGAAGGATTCAGCGCTAAAATCATCGTCGCTAGAAGCAGCCAAATCAACCAATTTACCAAAGCGTCCCAGACTATCCCTCGCAGCACCTGGTTTGCGTCTACCGCTGAAGAGCACAGTGTTACGTACCACTTTGATTGTTGCGCCTGACCTCAGCAGTGCTTGGCGTAGCGAGTCCACGATAAAGGGCTTGTCATCGAGCAGCACGCGAACAACTGTGGTGGGTAACTGCCTGCCATTCTCTTCGAGCAGTGCCTCCTCGAAAGAAATGAGCGGCCGGCTGGATTTTCGCTCTTGGATAAAATGCCACGCTTGCGCGATATCTTTAACAACCTGTTCGGTGGCGTGTGTAGAAGAGATTGGCGCAGGGTTATTGCCAACATAGCGCTTGGTGAATCTGTGCAGAAGGTCGTCTTTCGCGGCCGATCTGCCGCCTATAGCCTGGGTAATTGCGGACAAAATTGTGTCTATCTGTAACTCACGAGTACGTGATTCCTTGCTCATTGCCTAACTTCTCCACAACTTAGTAAGACCCAGACGCGTAACACAGTAGGTACTCACGCACTCGGATTAGAGGCGCGCCTAGACATCCAGTTGAAAACGGTTAAAATCGATGACCTTGCAAAAAAGCCCCACTATTTGAGACTTTAAACTATGAGCCACCACGGAATAATAACAGAACTCAGGGAATGGTTATCGAAGCAGATTATAGGCCAAGAGCGCCTCATAGATCGCCTCCTTATTGCTCTTCTCGCCGATGGCCATCTGCTCGTGGAGGGCGCGCCAGGACTCGCGAAAACTAAGGCTATTAAAGACCTGTCAAAAGCTGTTGAAGGCGACTTTCACCGAATCCAATTTACGCCTGATCTACTGCCGAGCGATATAACTGGCACAGAAGTTTTCCGACCCGAAGACGGGTCTTTCCGCTTCCAGAAGGGCCCAATCTTCCACAATTTGGTACTCGCTGACGAAATCAACAGAGCACCAGCGAAGGTTCAATCCGCACTCCTCGAGGCAATGGCAGAGCATCAGGTCAGTGTCGGTCGCGAATCATTCACTCTGCCACCCCTTTTCCTTGTTATGGCGACACAAAACCCAATTGAACAAGAAGGCACCTATCCGCTTCCCGAAGCGCAGCTCGATCGCTTCCTCATGCATGTCGCGATCGGTTATCCCGCTGCGTCTGCTGAACGAGATATTCTCAAGCTTGTGCGCGACGAAGCTGCCAACGTGGCGACTGATGTACCAAAGGAAATTTCTCAAGATAGCCTCTTTGCTGCTCGGCAAGAGATCCTTGCCATGCACATGGCCCCCGAAGTCGAGGAGTACATCATTCAGCTGATCATGGCGACACGAGAACCAGCGCAATACGGCGAAGACCTTGATGGCTGGCTCGAGTATGGCGCCAGCCCTCGCGGCACAATCTCTCTAGATCGGTGCGCGCGGGCCCACGCATGGATTCAAGGAAGAGATTTCGTCAGCCCTGACGACGTCCAAGAAGTTCTTTTCGATGTGCTACGCCATCGAATTTTGCTTAGCTTCGAGGCTGAAGCGAGCGGCATTACTCCCGACCAAGTGTTGGAGACGATTCGTCAGCGCGTACCATCCGCTTAAGCACTGAGTCTCAGAGAGCTAACCTATGGTCGCTAAATCGAAACTCGACCCGCAGCACGAGCGATACCGAAGCCGAGGCGCGTTAATCACACTACCGCAGATGCTGATACAAAGGCAGGCAGCGAAGGCTCTGGCGTATGTATCCCACGCGCGCTCGATTGCGGGCATTTCAGGTCTGCATCTATCCAAAATACGCGGTCGAGGCATCGATTTCGAAGAGTTTAGACCCTATCAAGCCGGAGACGACATAAGGCTGATCGATTGGCGAGCCACCGCGCGCACCGGCCGCGCGGTGACAAAAGTCTTTCGAGAAGAGCGTGAGCGACCAGTTATTATCGCGGTCGATCAATGCTCAAGTATGTTTTTCGGCAGCCAAGTGGCTTTTAAGTCTGTTATCGCAGCACAGGCCGCCGCACTCTTTTGTTGGCTCGCCATTGATAACGGCGATCGCGTTGGGGGGCTGGTCTTTTCAGATAGCAATTCTAGTCTCGTGAGACCAAAGCGATCTCGCCGTTCGGCACTCCATTTACTCAATCAGATTTTTACTTTCAATCAGAAGCTAAGTAAGAAAACCAAAAGCACTGTCGAAGAACCAATCGCCGTGGATTTTAAGCCTGGTCTCGCGCATGCTTTAGGTCAGATTCGTCGTATAACGAAACCAGGCAGCACGCTCTACGTGATTTCAGACTTCGCAACTCTCGATGACACAGCACTACAATACCTTAATCAGCTGTCACGTCATAACAACGTTGTTTGCTGCATGGTTTACGATGCGCTAGAAGAAAGCCTTCCGATGCCGGGTGTTTACAGCATTACCGATGGCGCAAGCAAAGGCTCGATTAACACGCATAGCAGCAAGACTCGATCGCGTTACAAGCAACAATTCGACGAGCGTGTTGCAGGAATCGAATCAGATCTCGATCGCCTCAAAATTCGTTTGATCAAATTACGAACCAATCAACTCGTCGTGGAGCAAATCCGAGAATGGATAGCGAAGAACTCTTAGCACAGCTCGCCGACATACGACTGCCTAGTGAGATTAGCTGGTGGCCGCCCGCGCCGGGCTGGTGGTTGCTTACGGTAATAATTCTAGTCGCCATTGTCTTTGCCTGGCGCGCCTACGCTCGCGCCCGCGACGCAAAATTACTGCTAAGCTTCGCGCTGGCAGAACTCGAACGATGCATGACTACTTACAATGAACACGTTAGCCGTGGCGACCAACTGGCCGGACTGAATTTACTGAATGGGGCGAACACCGTCTTACGCCGGGTTGCGCTCTTTCACAATCAGCATTCAGAGATTGCAAGTTTGAGCGGTGAAGAATGGGTTCAATTCCTGCGTGCGTCATCGAAAAGCGCGGAGCCTCTTTTAGACGATCAACTAGCCAGCGGTTTTGCCCGCGGGCGATTTCAGCGCGAGCTAGCGGTGGATTCAGAGAAACTTCATGCCTTTGCAACCGCTTGGATTATCGAGCAATATCGTCAAGCAGTCACGACTAAGCAGCGATTAGATACCACGCAAAATGCGCCCCGAAGCGCGGAGGCAAACGCGTAATGTTAGAGCTAACATGGCCATGGGTGGCAGCCATACTTCCCCTGCCTTATCTCGTTTATAAATTCGCTATGCGTGCGCCACGGCAAGACGCAGCACTCTACGTTCCGTTTTTTACTATGCTGACGCGCCTTCAATCAGACAGTGAAAACATCAGCAACGGTCGCACTCTCTCGGTTATTTTGTGCACACTAATTTGGCTGCTTTTAGTTGCCGCAGGTACGCGTCCCCAATGGCTTGGTGACCCCGTGGAATTACCCTCAACTGGTCGCGATCTCATGCTCTCGGTTGATATTTCAGGGTCAATGGAGGCGCAAGATATGGTGATTGGTAATCGCCAGGTCTCACGTATCTCGGTTGTTAAGCGCGTTATTAGCGACTTCGTCGAGCGCCGAGAGGGAGATCGCCTCGGCCTGATTCTGTTTGCAGCGCACGCTTACATTCAAGCCCCACTTACATTCGATCGAGAAACGGTAGGCACCCTTCTCGAAGAGGCCGACATCGGGATCATCGAAGAATCGGCAACAGCGATTGGCGAATCTATCGGGCTCGGTGTTAAACACCTGCGCACTCGCCCGGAAAACAGTCGAGTCCTCGTATTACTTACAGATGGCGTGAATAACTCGGGTGAAATCGACCCCCTTCAGGCAGGTCAGCTCGCGGCTATCGAAGGCATTAAAATCTACACAATCGGCATTGGCGCAGATCAGGTTATCCAACGCTCGTTTTTTGGGGCACGGGCAATAAATCCCTCTGCCGAACTTGACGAAGCTGTGTTGACGCAAATAGCTGAGGCAACCGGTGGGAGGTATTTTCGCGCGCGCGATGTCAATGACCTCGTTGAAATCTACGAAGAACTCGATAGACTCGAAGCGATAGAACAAGACGATCAAACCTACAGGCCTACCAAGGTATTGTTCTATTGGCCTCTAGGCGCAGCACTCCTCCTAAGCTTCTTACTTGCCCTGCTTTCTATCCCGTGGAGCCTACTATTTGGTATCAATCCGCGTGGACGAGAGGAAGAACTCTCTCAGGAGCCTCACTAGTATGGAGTTTATATTCCCCTCGAGTCTGCTTGAGAATTTCCACTTCCTGCGTCCCCTGTGGCTGCTCGCCTTGGTTCCCGCACTCATGCTGCTAACCGCTCTCTGGCGCCTCAACAGCAATGTCACGGCCTGGGACAGAGCAATTGATAAAGAACTTCTCCCTTATCTTCTCGATCGCAGCAAGAACGCGTCCCAGCGCACACCCCTTATTTTGCTGCTTATAGTTTGGTCGCTAACAAGTATCGCTCTTGCAGGCCCGGTGTGGGAAAAACTGCCACAGCCGGTACAGAAGCGCGAAGACGCGCTAGTTATCGTGCTCGATCTCTCACTATCGATGTTTGCGCCCGATCATAGTCCTAGCCGCGTCGATCTCGCTAAACGCAAACTGCGCGATGTACTCGCTCTGCGCAGTGAAGGACAAACCGCTCTTGTCGTTTACGCCGGCGACGCACATACAGTGACCCCACTCACCGACGACGTAGTCACGATAGAAGCGCTGGTACCGTCATTAAACCCCAATATCATGCCTTTGTTCGGTAGCAACCCTGTCGCGGCTCTCGAACTTGCCATTGGCCTTCTCAAGAATACCGATGGTGGCAGCGGCAAGATCTTACTGATGACGGACGGCATCGCAGGCTTCGACGAAGAGCAGCGCATCGCTGACTTACTCGCAGGCACTGACAATGAGCTTTTGGTCATGGGTATTGGCACTGAAGAAGGCGCACCAATTCGCACCAACGACGGCAATTTTTTAACCGACGAACGCGGCACCATAATCGTTCCACGACTCAACAAAAACCTACTAACCTCGCTAGCTAACCGCGTTGGTGGACGCTATCACGACATTCAACTCGCCGACTCGGACTTAGCTTACCTGCTTAGCGATATCAATCCACTCGATGACGAGTCTCTATCCGACGTCGAGGAAGAGTTTGATGTTTGGTACGAAATAGGTCCATTGCTTCTACTTTTGGTACTCCCTCTCTCAGCGCTAAGTTTCCGAAGAGGTTGGCTATTTCTGCTTCCACTTTCGGTAAGCCTTGCGCTACTAACACCACCGCAGCAGGTCTACGCAGCTGACTTCGGCCCAACTGTCGATATTCAGATCAATGAAGAGGGCCTCCCCCTCCCTATCGAGGATGCAGCGCAACCATTTAGCCTCGCGGATGCTTGGAAAGGGTTGTGGATGACGCGAGACCAACGCGCAGCCGCCGCATTTAAACGCGAAGAACACAGCGAAGCCGCTAGTCTTTTTGAGAATACCGATTGGCGCGGCGCTGCATCTTATCGAGACGGCGATTATGAGGCGGCGATCGCAGCTTTCGCCGCGAATGGCAGCGCAGATGGTCATTACAACCGCGGAAATGCCCTTGCTCAGAGTGGCAACTATGCCGAGGCGATAACGGCTTACAACATAGCACTAGGGCTCGATGAGACTCACGAGGACGCTATTAAGAACAAGGAAATCGTGGAACAGCTCTTAGAGCAGCAGCAAGCCGAAGAAGGTGAGCAAGAAGAAGGCGAAAGCGAGGAAAGTGATTCAGAACAAAGCTCGGAAAGTGAATCTGACCAGCAAGAGGAAAACAGCGAACAGCAGGATCAGGAGAGCCAAGAAGGCAATCAAGACGAACAAGAACAACAGGAACAGCAGCAACAAGACACACCAGAGGAGCAGGAAAACTCGGAATCCAATAGCGAGCAGAACACACCGAACGAGACTGAAAATGATGAGTTCGAAGAACAACAAGCACTCGAGCAGTGGCTTCGCCGTATCGACGATGATCCGGGTGAACTTTTGCGCCGGAAGTTCCGCTATCAGTATCGTCAGCGTCAGCTAAACGGGACCGCTAATGCGAATCAGGGTGGTGGCCAAATATGGTAAGAATTTACTCACTCATTTTTTTATTCTGCGCGTTATTTTCAACCTCGGTATTTGCTCAGCAAATTGAGCTCAGCGTCGATCGATATGAGCTTGCACGCGGTGAGACCCTAACTCTAACTATTAGGGTCTATGATCAACGTCAAGGTATGCAGCTCGATCTAACCCCATTGACTCAGGACTTCGATGTCCTTGGCACGCGTACTTCGAGTCAAATTCGTAGCATCAATGGTGTTACGGAGTCCTGGACAGATTACGTCATCACCTTGTTTCCAGAGAAGGAAGGTGATCTCGTCATTCCTTCACTGTCGATCCTCAATCAAGCCACCGATCCGATACCGATTAGTGTCGTAAACGCTGGGCCGCGCTCTAATCAAGGCAACAACGAGCTGTATCTAGAAATCGAAGTAAACAAGGACAGTGTCTACGTTCAAGAGCAACTATTGTTCACTGTGCGCCTTTTTTACACGATTAACGGAATTCGCAATCCTGTATTCACCGAACTCGATATGGAAGACACCGTTACTCAGCTAATTGGCTCGCCAAATCAGTACGAGCGCTTAATCGATGGTGAGCGCTTTGGTGTCTATGAGAAGCGTTACGTTATATTCCCTCAGCGTAGCGGACCACTCGAAATTCCAGACATTTTATTCCGTGGAGAGGTCACAGACGGATCAAGTAATTTTGTTTTTAGGAACATGAATACTCGTCGCGTTACTGCATTTATCGAAGGAATAACGATAGAGGTTAAGGAGCGACCAGCTTCAGTACCCAGAGACGATGATTGGCTACCTGTAACCGGTCTAACACTCGAAGAAACTTGGTCTGGTGATATCAACGCTCTGAAAGTTGGCGACAGCGTAGTACGCACGCTAATACTAAGAGCAGAAGGCCTGGATGGCGCGGTGCTACCTCCTTTTTCTCCTCAGGATATTGATGGCTTAAATCTCTACCCAGACCCTGCGGATATATCACGAACTTTCGTTGATGGCAGTATTGTAGGTACTCGAGTCGAAACTAGCACCTACGTAGCACTCGAGGCCGGAACAATCGAAGTGCCTGCCCTGGAGATTCCCTGGTGGGATATCACTGCCGACTCCGCAAGAACAACAACACTGCCCGCTACGCGTTTCGAAGTCGCAACAGTCGAGGGCGTGCTCCCCTCAGAGCAAGCTGTCGCGAGTACGCAAGAAATTCAGACTTTGTTAGCCCCTGAGCCGCTTGTCGATCAAGCAATGATAGACGCGCAGGCAGAGGCCGAAGTGATAGAAATTGATAGCGGGATTGTTCGATGGGCTCAGTGGCTAGTGGTTGCATTAGTTATTTTTCTTCTCAGCGCGCTAGCCCGTCGCCGCTTTGGTGCGTTTACCCAACAACGCTTCGCCGAGTGGCGCGCAGCGCAAACACCTGAGGCTAATGAAAAGGCAGCGTATGGGATACTTAAGTCCGTCTGCCGTTCTGGCGATTATAAAGCTATTCGTGACGCACTTTTGACTTGGGCGAATCACTACTGCGCTTCAGATAGAGGCGGTCGAGTTCGAAGCATGGAAGATTTGGTGCGGTTAAGTCCCTCTCGAGAGCTAACAGAGCAAGCAAACGAACTCCAGTCGATGCTGTTTAACGCCCAGTCTAGCTCGGACTTTGACAGCGCTAAACTCATCGCCTTGGTTGCACTATTGCGAAAATCCAAGCGTTCGGCGTCCAAGCAGATGCGTCGCGAAGAAAAGTATCAGCTCCCCTCCCTCTACAAAAGCTAGACGCATCGATGAGCAACTCGCGATTAGTTTATTCGACCGCCGGTGGCTCCACCGAACAAACCTGTCCTAAATGCGGGAAACAATTACGAAAATGTCAGTGCGTTACATCAACGCAGACAATGCCTAACGATGGGGTAATACGCATTAGCCGCGAAACAAAGGGACGAAAAGGCAAAGGGGTAAGCCTAATAAGCGGAGTACCCCTTGTGGGTGAAGAGCTTACGAAACTTGCAAAGGAACTCAAAGCTCAATGCGGTACTGGCGGTACAATTAAGAACGGTGTAATCGAAATTCAGGGCGACCATCGAGCTATCTTAAAAGCCGCTCTCGAGAAACGCTTCGACAAGGTCAAACTTGCCGGCAGCTAGATATCATTATTAATGTCTGCGATCTGCGCTTCCTTGTTGGTCTCTTTCCCACCCCTCTTATCTGTCTTTGTGAGCTTCGCAAGATCGTTACGCTTAGACTCTAATCGCCGCAGATAGATCTCATCGACATCACCGGTTACATATTCGCCATTAAAGACCGAGCATTCGAAGTGAGATACCGCAGGGTTACCTTCCGAAGCAGACGAAATCAGGTCCTCTAGGTTTTGGTATATGAGCCAGTCAGCTCCTATCGCTTCCTGCACCTCTAGCTCAGTTTTCCCTGACGCGATCAATTCAGCCGCTGCAGGCATATCAATTCCGTAAACGTTAGGATAGCGAATAGCAGGCGCTGCTGAAGCGAAATAAACTTTGTTAGCGCCAGCGTCTCGCGCCATTTGAATAATTTGCTTGCATGTCGTTCCGCGAACAATAGAGTCGTCGACTAGCAGGACGTTCTTACCCCTAAACTCGAGGTCTATGGCATTGAGTTTTTGCCTCACGCTTTTACGTCGCTGACTCTGGCCAGGCATGATGAACGTACGACCGATATAGCGGTTTTTTACGAAACCCTCGCGGTACTTCACGCCTAGTCTATTTGCCAACTCAAGGGCCGAGGTTCGGCTGGTGTCCGGTATCGGAATGACCACATCGATATCATGGTTAGGACGCTCAGCAATCAGTTTATCGGCAAGTTTTTCACCCATTCGCAAACGTGCCTTATAGACGGAAATGCCATCCATAAGCGAGTCAGGGCGCGCAAAATAAACGTGCTCGAAGATGCAAGGAGAATGTTCACCTGGCTCGGTACAGACCTGAGTATGCAGTACTCCCTTGGCATCAACATAGACGGCCTCGCCCGGCGCAACATCCCTCTCGAGAGTGAAGCCTTGCGAATCTAAAGCGACACTTTCAGACGCAATCATATAATCGCGACCGGTGCCGTCGGCTTTCTCTCGATACCCATAGACGAGTGGTCGGATTCCATTGCGATCGCGGAAACCGACTATGCCATAGCCAGTTATCATAACCAGAGCTGCAAATCCGCCACGGCAGCGATTGTGAACGCCAGCAACAGCAGCAAAGATATCTTCAGGGAGAGGCTTCATTTTGTTTCGACGCTGTAATTCATGCGCAAAAATATTGAGCAACACCTCGGAATCAGAGTCGGTATTTATGTGACGCAAATCCTCTTTAAAAAGGTCACGGCTTAACTCTTTAGTATTGGTGAGGTTGCCGTTATGGGCCAAGGCGAGTCCGTAGGGGCTGTTTACATAAAAAGGTTGTGCGAGAGCTGGGCTAGAGGAGCCCGCGGTCGGGTAACGCACATGGCCTATTCCCATCTGGCCCGTGAGTCTGCGCATATGTCGCGTTCGAAACACATCTTTGACCAGGCCATTATCTTTACGAAGATTCAACTTGCCCTTATCACAGGTCATAATCCCGGCTGCGTCCTGGCCTCTATGCTGAAGTACAGTTAACGTGTCGTAAAGACAGACACCGATATCATTGTCGGAAACAACACCCACTAAGCCGCACATAGAATTCTCCAGAGACATCGACCGAAGGCCGAATTTTACACCACACACCCGCAAACCGCGCGTTTAAAAGTCTATAACAAAAAACTAAATTACCTCGCCCTGCTCGGCCGGTACCGTCACCGGTTGCAAATACTCAGCGGCAGTAGCTATAGCCTCCCGCGCTTTAGTAATCGCAGAAGATTCAAGCCAAAACTGCTGTGTCCCTGCGAAAGGCTCAGCAAAATAAATAATTATCATGAGAATCAGTACCCCTCGGGCAAGTCCGAATGCGCCACCAAGCACTCTATCGATGAGCCTGAGTCCTGTAAAAGTAAGAAATTTCTGCAGAAGCGCGATTGTCCAACTCCCAAAAACCATTACGCTGATAAACAAAAAGGCGGAAGAAAGGGCCAGCCTAACTACATTGCTATCAATAAGCCCCTCGAGTTGCGTAGCCGCGAGGCTACTGTAGAGGCGCACAACTACGATCGCGATAATTAGCGAGGCTAGGGAAAAAACCTCTTTAACAATGCCACGCCAAAGGCCGAATAGTCCCGACAGTCCGATGAGTGCGAATAGGGCAATATCGATCTGCCCGAAGGACTCTCCTAGCGAACTCATCTTATCTAAGTACCTCACGCTCATATCGTTTGATCAATGGCTTGAGATCCAGAGCTGCGGCCAGCTCTGTGAGCAAGCGTTCGGCCTCGGCTTTGACGATGACCGGTCCGACTAGAATTGTCGACATCTCTCGTTCATCTCGCAAAGAGCGCCGCTCATAAGCCTTATATCCTTTGGCCAAAAGATCAGTCAGCAGCTTTCTTGCGTTATCGAGATCCCCAAAAGTACCTAATTGGACCACCCATCCGTCCGGCAAGCCGGCGGCATTTAGGGTCGGCCTCGAGTCAGTATCCGTCAACAAGTTCGTTACACTTGCCGCTGAATCCACCCTAGCGGGCTCGCTTTCATCGCTATCCGCGGCACGCTCAGTCAGCTCGACGCTTTCAGCCTCAGCACCGACTGACGGACTTTGTAAATCACCTATCATGACAGGGCGAACTTGTTGCGGCTCGGGCAGCAGCGTGATGATAGGACGCTCAGGGATACGACTTTGGACTTGAGGCTGGTAACTTCCTTCGCCATCGAAAAGCTGTGGCAAGATTATCAGGGCGAGTGCGAGGAGGACGATCGTACCAACCACCCTTCTTTTGCGTCCTCTACTTAACTCTTGCGAATCCTGCTGCAATGCCTGCACCTCTTTAGACTAAATAATTTAAATTCAAATACTTAGACACTAAACATTATTTCGATTCTAATTAAGTTGCGAGCCTCTCCTAATCGAGATCTGACAGCGCAGCCACCTCTGCAAGCGTATGAAAAGAGCCGGTAACTACAATGATGGCATGCTCATCCGGTTGATCATTACAAGCGGCCCGGTAAGCGGATAGAACCGAGTCATAAGGTCTAATCACCGCTTTCGGTAGCGCCGTGCTGACCCGCGTATGAATCTCCTGAGCGCCCGCAGCGCGCGACCCCTCAAAGGCGGCAATATACCAGATATCGACCAAGGGGTCTAAAGCTCGCACTATATCTTCGATATTTTTGTCAGCCATGGCGGCAAGCACAAGGCGAATCGCGGGCGTCCTACCGACTTCTATGGGCAAACGGGTCTCAGGAACAGAAAAAGTCGCCTTCAATCTTCGCGCTAGAAGCTCCGCTGCGGCAACATTGTGCGCGGCATCCAGAATCACCAGACGCCCGCTAATCAAGTCCTGGCGCTTTTCAAAGCGACCACCAAGACCTAAGTCATTTAACGCACACCTTAAGACCTCGTCAGAGGGAAGCAGATCCAAGCAAGCGAGCGCCTGCAACGCCCCAACAACGTTATCGAGAAAAAGGTTAGGAATAGGTAATGTATCGCGCCGAATAACCTCACCGTTTCGGGCCACCCCCTGAAAACACCAATATTCGGCGCTTTCATGGGCACTAAACTGCGCCTCTATAGCGATTGGCGTGAGTGCAAGGAACGACGCACTGGCCATAACGCTTGTAGGAGGATCGCGGTCACAAAGTACGAAGGGCGTGTCAGCGCGAAGTATGCCAGCTTTCTCAGCGCCGATGTTCTCTCGCCCTTTCCCCAACCAATCCTCATGATCGAGTGCGATGTTGGTGATAATGCAACAATCGGGGTCGATGAGATTAACTGCATCGAGTCGTCCTCCGAGACCGACTTCAAGCAGCGCGCAGTCCACGCACTTGTCGGCAAATAACAGCAACGCAGCAAGTGTCGTAAACTCAAAATAACTTAGAGATTCGGGCTCACGCACCGCTTCAATACGAGCAAAACAGGCGACAATCTCTCCATCAGCCGCCTCCTCGCCACGTACACGAATTCTTTCATTGAATCGAAGTATATGAGGGGAGGTATAGGCGCCTGTCGAATAACCCGACGCTGTTAACACAGCCTCAAGTGTCTTAACAGTCGAACCCTTGCCGTTGGTACCGGCTACGGTAATAACGACTGGTGCAGGCCTAGAGAGACCTAAGCGCTGCGCAACCTTGCTCAGGCGTTCGAGGCCGAGTTCGATCTCTCGAGGATGTATCTGCGAGATATAGGCTAGCCACGCGTCAAGGCTCGCATCACTACGAGGGGCAACATGATGAGAAGCGGTCACCGTCGCCTCTAACTGGCTACGTCAAGCGGATTCTCTTTTGGAGGAGTCTCATCACTCGTCTCGTCAGTGACTGACTCGGATTCAGCGGCATCTTTACGCTGTGAGTGCATCAGCTTGTCGAGCAGAGAAGCGACCTTAGCTGGAAGCTCGCCGCGGGGCACAATCATATCAATAGCGCCGTGTTCGAGCAGAAATTCGCTGCGCTGAAAGCCTTCGGGGAGTTTTACGCGAACCGTTTGTCGAATAACGTCGGGGCCGGTAAAACCAACAAGCGCATTAGGCTCGGCAATATTAATGTCGCCTAACATAGCAAGACTGGCCGAAACACCACCATAGACCGGATCAACGAGAATGGAAATATACGGCAGCCTCATTTGCTTTAGCCGCTCAAGTGCAGCCGAAGTTTTGGCCATCTGCATTAGGGAAATCAGCGCCTCTTGCATGCGCGCACCGCCGCTTGTAGAGAAACATACGAGCGGCAAACCCTCTTCGATGCAGGTATTGACTGCCTGCGTGAATTTTTCCCCTACTACAGCACCCATCGAGCCACCGATGAAATTGAATTCGAATGCGACGGTGACCAACGGTTGGCCATTCAGAGTTCCTCGCATTGCGATAAGCGCGTCTTTCTCACCCGTCGCTTTTTGCGCAGCACTCAGTCTGTCTTTGTAACGTTTAAGGTCTTTGAATTTCAACAAGTCGACCGGTGCAAGTTCAGCAAATAGCTCCGCCTGACTGCCCTCGTCGAGGAATAGATCTAGACGCCGGCGAGCCGTGATGCGTAAATGGTGATCGCACTTAGGGCAAACGTCTGAATTTTCGCTGAGCGATTTTTCATAAAGCATCGCATCGCAGCGAGGGCATTTTTTCCAGACACCCTCGGGCACTGCTGATTTCTTGCCATCGCGCGGCCCGCTAGAAATCGACGGTAATATCTTATCTATCCAACTCATCGACTCATCCCTTATAAAAGTCTTCGTTGTGCTATTAATTCTACTTATTCTGTTTTATTGCCGCGCTGAAGTAGCTTTTACTCTGCGCTTGTTTTTACTCAACGGCTGTCTTTGCGCTAAAGCGTATCAAGCGCTTCTCGCGCTGTCTTTATTACCTCTGTGACCTGTGCCAACTGTTGCGCAGAGGCCGTGTCGTCTGAAGGCAATTTCTCGATGCGCTCAACCAATGCGCTGCCGATTATAACACCTTCGGATAATGCCCCCATCGCGCGAGCACTCGCAGCGTCTTTTATGCCGAAGCCGATGACTATAGGAAGATCTGTCATTGTCCTTAATTTTTCAATACTTAAACGCACTGACTCGGTATCGAGCAACGCGGCACCCGTAACACCTTTGAGCGACACGTAATAGAGATAGCCACTGCAGTTTGCTACGATCTGAGCACACCTAGACGCCGTCGTCGTAGGTGCCACAAGGAAAATAGTATCGATATGCTTCCCCTTTAAGAGGGGGGTTAAGACACTCGATTCACTCGGTGGCATGTCGACTATTAAAACGCCATCGACGCCCGCATCGCTTGCACGCGAAGCGAAAGCCTCATAACCCATAATTTCAACCGGATTTAGGTAGCCCATTAAGACAATGGGAGTGCTGTCATTCTGTAGTCGAAATTCAGCAACGAGATCAAGCACCTTGGCAAGATTAGTACCCCCAGCGATCGCACGCTCCACACCACGCTGAATGACCGGTCCGTCTGAGCTTGGGTCGCTGAATGGTACGCCTAGCTCAATCATGTCAGCGCCATCTGCTACGAGTTTATGCAAAAGTTTTAGAGTTGTTGGCAAGTCTGGGTCGCCAGCAACCAGGTAGGGAATTAGTAATTTACGTCCTTGTTGCGCAGCTACTGCGCTTACTTCGCTTATGCGACTCATAGTATTCCTATTTTACAGCGTAAGACCTTCGAGTTTCGCGACCGTCTGAATATCTTTATCGCCGCGGCCCGACAAATTAATTACAACGGACTGCTCCGGCGCCATTGTCGCCGCTAACCGCATCGCATACGCGACGGCGTGCGCAGATTCCAGCGCAGGTATTATACCTTCGAGGCGAGTCAATTGATGAAAAGCCTTCATGGCTTCCGTATCTGTCGCGTTAACATAGTTAACGCGTTTAAGATCCTTTAGCCACGCATGCTCTGGTCCGACACCCGGGTAATCGAGCCCTGCTGAGACCGAGTGAGTTTCCATTATTTGCCCACCCGAATCGGTCATCAGGTAGGTTCGATTGCCATGGAGCACACCTGGTACACCAGCGCTCAGGGGCGCGGCGTGACGCCCTGTCTCGACACCATCTCCGCCAGCTTCGACGCCATACATCGCCACCGATGAGTCATTTAGGAACGGGTGGAACATGCCAATGGCGTTGGAGCCTCCTCCGACACAGGCGACTAGCGCGTCGGGCAGTTGCCCCAGCTGCGCAAGCGATTGCTCCCTAGTTTCCCGTCCGATAATGCATTGAAAGTCGCGAACGATTTGAGGATAGGGATGAGGCCCAGCAACGGTGCCAATTATGTAGTAGGTGGAATCCACGTTAGTTGCCCAGTCACGCAGCGCCTCATTCATCGCATCCTTCAAAGTACGCGAACCAGAATCTACAGAGACAACTGTCGCGCCCAACAGCTTCATGCGATAGACATTAGGTGCTTGGCGTTGAATATCCTCTGCACCCATGTAGACGAAACATTCGAGGCCAAGTCGAGCGGCAACAGTAGCGCTGGCGACACCGTGTTGACCGGCCCCCGTCTCCGCGATAATCCGAGTCTTGCCCATCCGCTTCGCTAGAAGCGCCTGACCGATAGTATTGTTAACCTTATGCGCACCCGTGTGGTTAAGATCTTCGCGCTTTAGATAAATCTTCGCCCCGCCTGCCTCTGCTGTCAGACGTTCAGCCAAATAGAGCGGAGAAGGTCGGCCCACGTAGTATTTCAGATCATGGTCGTACTCTGCCCAAAACTCAGGGTCTTTCGAGACTTCTTCATAGACTCTCGAGAGTTCTTCCACCGCGGCTATTAGAGTTTCTCCGACGAAGGTTCCGCCGTAGGGACCGAAATGGCCCAAGCTATCTGGACCTGCGAAACCGATTGAGTCTTGCTGCATATCAGGCACGTCTTACTCCTTCGAAAAACTGTTTCATCTTAATAATGTCTTTACGACCTTTGGCTGCCTCTATTCCGGAGCTAACATCCACACCGAATGGCTTCACGCGATTAATCGCGTCACCGACGTTTTGAGGGTTGAGCCCTCCGGCTAAAATCATTTTCTGCTTAACCTCAGCGCTTAGTGCAGAGGCTTGTCTCCAATCGAAACTATTACCTGTTCCCCCGTGCTCCTGCGCATCGAAGGTGTCGAGCAGGAAATAGTGAGCGCTCTGGTAACGGTGTAAGCTGACCTCGAGTTCCTCTGTGTCGACCGCCGCTTCGACGCCGACAGCTTTGAGATAAGGAATACCGAAACTTTCGCAAAATTCAGGCTCTTCACAGCCATGAAATTGTAATAGATCGATACGGCCAGACGAAAGCACCGCCTCCACTTCCTCCCTGGAAGGATTCACAAAAAGGGCAACCACTTTTGTACCCTTCAATTCACTAGGCAGTATTTCTTCAATGTCGCTTATGCCGATACTCCTCACACTGGGTGCGTAGAAGACCAACCCTACGGCATCAACGCCGAGCTCTACGGCAATCTCAATTTCGGCGCGCTGTTTGAGGCCACACATCTTGATCCAGGTATTCGACATCCGACATTACTCCTGCAGGTCACTTCTCAATGCAGAGGACGGAGAGTCTAGGGCAAGAAAAGGCGGATTCATTACCCCTACGGGCAACCCAAAGGCCACGGGGTACATTACCTGCACCAAATATAACCCGTGAGGCGCCGCAGTCATTGCTGCCTCACATCTATTCCTCATCTCAAGGAGTTCCCGGATCCAAGTGACTGGCTTTAACCCACGCCCAATGACCAACAGACTGCCGACGATATTTCGCACCATATGTTGGAGAAACGCGTTGGCCTCGATATCGACAAGAACAAAATCGCAGTACGCACTCACCTTAATCTTATGTACGTTGCGATTGGGCGTGCTGGATTGACAACCCGCGGCTCTGAAACTAGTAAAGTCTTGCTCGCCTACCAAGGCTTGCGCAGCAGAGTTCATGGCTTCGACGTCTAGTTCAAAGGGGAAATGCGTGACTCGCCTGTCGAGGATAGCGCTGGCCTGCTTGCGTGTGTAAATCACATAGTGATAACGACGAGCTTCAGCTGTAAATCGAGCGTTAAAATCCTCTCCCACCTCGCGCGCCCAAAGCACACGAACTGAGCGTGGCAAAAGACTATTAACACCGCGTGTCCAGGCTTTTTCTCCCCTGTTCTGCTTGCAGTCAAAGTGTACGACCTGGCTGGTGGCATGGACACCTGCGTCAGTTCGTCCCGCGCAAGTAACGCTCACACTGTGGGCGGCGACCCTTGATAAGGCCCTCTCAACCTCTTGCTGCACTGTAGCCACAGCTGATCTGCCCTTCACACCCGCAGCTGATTGACGCTGCCATCCGCTGAAGCTGGAGCCATCGTATTCAATCGCTAGCGCAATTCGACACTCTCCCGCGGAAGAGTCTTGATCGGCAAGACTGGACGGATCATCACTCAAGTGCTGCTGTCCCCGTCAACTTGCCCGCCAGAGGCATTAACCACGTCCAACAATTTTTGCGCTTCGGCTTTGTGTTTTGATGAACCTTCATCCAAGACTTCAAGCAATATCTCAGCAGCACCCTCGTTGTCGCCCATCTTATGGTAGGCATAGGCGAGCTCAAGTTTCGTCGCAGCCTCGTCTTCGTCTATCGGCTCGATAGGGACTGAGGTCGAGGTCTCAACAGCTGCTTCCTGCGCGCGGAAAGTTAGCTCTTCAGGATCGAAGGCAGGAGCGGATTTCACAGTCGCGATTCGGCGAGGCTTTTCTTCAACGTTGACCTCATTTCCATCTGCCAAAATCGCTAACAGCTCTCTGTCCAAGTCTTCTTGCTTGCGCATAGTGTCAGTGACAGGCTGCGTTGCTTCAGTTAACGTAATTTCACCCGGGCTCTCTTCTTCATGACTTTCCCTATTACGTCGCAGCAGGAGCAACACAAGCAAGAGAACCGCAAGCCCAGCAGCGCCTGCGGCGATTAGGGGTTGTCCAAAGAAACCTGTCGCCTTATCCACTGTGTTACGCGCAGCGGGCGGAGTTTCGCGCTCTCGAGTTTCGGCAGCCGCTGCGAGCGATTGTGTTAACTCGGCGAGTTGCGCATCCTGCAGTTTGATTATTTCCTGAGCCGCCGTAATCTGACTCTCAATCGCCTCCAATCTTGCGATGAAATCGACTCTCTCCCGAGCCGCTTTCGCAAGCTCCTCTTGACTGATCGCGAGACGATTCTCAAGCTCCTCTATACGTGCGCCTAATACCGAATTTTCTTTCTCCAGCGCTGCTGTCTCAGTCACAACTACGCTAAGCTGATCGCCCGTGGCCGCTGTGGCAGCAATGCCTGCGGCCTCGCTAATTTGTCGCTGCTCGACCGAGTTGATCTCCGCTTCTTGGTTCTGAAGCAGGACAGCTTCGAGGGCCTCTGCAGCACTCAACTGCAAAATCTGCTGCTCGGTAGGCAGGCGAAGGATTTCTCCGGCATAAAGCCGATTAATATTGCCATCGCCGAACGAAGTCGGGTTTAGACGCTGAATAGCGAGCATCGTTTGTTGAACCGTAACGGACTGATTTGGCCTTGACGCCATAGCGATGCTGTAGAGCGTGCTCGATCTATCGGTGGTTACTGTCCGAGGTGAAGTGATCGACGCATCGACAGCTTCTTCGACTACATCAGACCTAGGTGCGAAACCGGGTGGAGTACTCTCAGCAACGACTGCTTCCTCGCTATCGAGAAACACCGGCGGATCTAGCAAAATGGTGTGCTGTGTAAGCACCCGTCCGCTCGGCCATCGTGTATCTAACACCACCTCTAGATAAGGTGTTCGAATCACAGAAGCCGATTCGAGTCGCGCGTAAGGCCCCGCTTCATCTACACCGAGGGTAATCTGTATTTCGGGAAAATTATCGACGACGTCGACACCTAAGCGCTCGAAATTATCTGCGTCCGCAACGGCCACATTTATTTCATCTAGAGGCGTAGAGCCGAGATCCGTAAGCTGAATACGAACGCTCAGAGGCTGATTAATCGAGGAGTCTGCGCGAAGTTGCCCAAGACCCACCGCCCATAAGCTGCCCGAGAACGAAAAACAGCTTATTAACGCGATAAGGACAGTCAGATTTTTTCGCCACATATCGCTAATTCTCTGAGTCTGCATTGGGTTATTTATTGCTACCACAGACTCAGCAAGCGTCCGTGGCAGAGCCTTTAGAGATAGGTCTTCAGGAGTTCTTCGGCTATTTGCACCGAGTTCAATGCCGCACCTTTCCTCACATTGTCCGAAACTATCCAAAAATTCATACCATTGACCATCGAAATATCTTTGCGTATGCGGCCAACAAACACGGGATCCTCACCGGATGCGTGCTTAACAGCTGTCGGGTAGCCTCCATCGACACGCTCATCGATCACCTTTACGCCCTCCGCTTTGGCAAGCAGCTCTCGCACCTTCTCTTCTGAGATCTCTGCATGAGTCTCGATTTGCACTGCCTCCGAATGCCCATAGAAAACTGGTACTCGGACACACGTAGCACTGACTGCGATCGACTTATCGCCAAAGATTTTTTGCGTCTCCCACACCATCTTCATTTCTTCTTTGGTGTAGCCGTTGTCTAGGAAAACATCGATTTGTGGCAAGACATTAAAGGCAATCTGCTGGGGGTAAACCTCAGCCGTCGCCTCACGTCCGTTGAGTAACTCAGCAGTTTGCTTTGCAAGCTCCTCAATAGCTGGCTTACCGGTGCCCGATACGGCTTGATACGTCGCCACGCTAATGCGCTTGATGCCGACCGCGTCATGAATGGGTTTTAGCGCGACCAACATCTGAATCGTCGAACAGTTTGGGTTCGCAATGATATTCCGGGTTGTGTAATCAGCTATTGCCTCTGGATTGACCTCAGGAACAACTAGTGGAATTTCATCGTCGTAACGGAAATGTGAAGTATTGTCGACAACTATACAGCCCGCAGCGGCGGCCTTTGGCGCGTAAACCTCAGAGATGCTTGCACCTGCAGAGAATAAGCCTATTTGCGCTTTTGAGAAATCGAACTCGGCTAGGTCTGTGACCATGATAGGCTTATTTTTGAACATCAAGGTCGTGCCCGCAGATCGCTCACTAGCAAGCAGATAGAGCTCCCCAACAGGGAAATTGCGCTGTTCTAATATTTCAATAAGCGCCTCTCCGACTGCGCCAGTCGCACCGACGATTGCTACGTTTATATTCTTACTCATTACAATTACTCACTAAAAACGAACCACTTGTTGATATCAACTGACCCTCGGCGCTCGCACAAGTTGCGCACTAAGAATCAATTCGACAGGGTGAAATACCAAGGCGACTTAGTCAGCCAGGCCGTTTCGAAGGCAGTAATTGCTGCCGAGTCCTCCAGTGTCAGGCCGATATCGTCGAGCCCATTAAGAAGACAATGCTTACGGAATTGGTCCACTTCGAAAGGGATTTCTTCGCCGGTCGGCTTGCGTACTACCTGAGCATCGAGATCAATCTCGAGTTGATAACCCTCAGTCGCTTCGACCTCAACAAATAGGTCATCAATAACAGCCTTATCGAGAACAATTGGCAGCAGTCCATTTTTAAAACAATTGTTAAAAAATATGTCTGCAAAGCTGGGAGCGAGAATCGCTCTAAATCCATAGTCGTCCAATGCCCAGGGGGCATGTTCACGGCTAGATCCACAACCGAAATTTTCTCGAGCGAGCAATACGCTCGCACCAGCATATCGAGGCTGGTTCATAACAAATTCTTTGTTCAGAGGACGCACACTGTTATCTGCGTCAGGCTCGCCTTTATCAAGGTAACGATGCTCGTCGAATAGATTGGGGCCGAATCCTGTACGTTTTATCGATTTAAGAAATTGCTTAGGAATAATAAAATCTGTGTCGACATTGGCACGATTGAGCGGAAGCACGATCCCCTTCTCAGTACTGAATTTTTTCATTGTCTGGTTCCTTAAAATCTATAGCTCGCGCACATCGACAAAATGTCCGTGAATCGCAGCAGCGGCTGCCATGGCAGGGCTCACCAAGTGAGTCCGCCCACCAAAACCCTGCCTCCCTTCGAAATTGCGATTGGAGGTGGATGCGCAGTGCTTCCCATCACCTAGTTGATCGGCATTCATGGCCAAACACATGGAGCATCCTGGCTCGCGCCACTCGAGTCCCGCGTCGATAAATATCTTATCGAGCCCCTCTTCCTCAGCCTGCTTCTTCACAAGACCTGAGCCTGGCACAACCATCGCAAGCTCTATCGTCTCTGCGACTTTCTTGCCTTCGACTACTTTCGCCGCTGCACGTAAATCCTCGATGCGCGAATTGGTGCACGAGCCGATAAAGATCGTGTCGAGTTTAATTTCTTTTATCGCGCTACCGCCTTTGAGGCCCATATACTTAAGCGCTTGCAAAATACTCTCTCGGCGAGAGGGATCTTGTTCTTGCGCGGGGTCGGGTATAGAACCATTAACCGAAACCACCATTTCGGGTGAGGTACCCCAAGTGACTTGAGGCTCGATTTCCGCTGCGTTCAGCTCAACCACCTTATCGAACAACGCATCTTTATCGCTGCGTAACCCAAGCCAAGCTTCAACAGCCTGATCCCATAGCTCGCCCTTGGGTGCGAATGGTCGGCCTTTTATGTAGTCGATTGTCGATTGATCCACCGCAATCAAACCAGCGCGGGCGCCTGCTTCGATAGCCATGTTGCAGACAGTCATACGACCTTCAATGCTGAGCGCCATGATGGCATCGCCACCAAACTCGATGGTATAGCCCGTTCCGCCTGCCGTGCCTATTTTGCCGATGATCGCTAGAACGATATCTTTTGCTGTTACCCCATGAGGCAGCTCGCCATCAACACGCACGAGCATATTCTTGGCTTTTTTAGCCATCAAGCACTGAGTCGCCAACACATGCTCAACCTCAGAAGTGCCAATGCCATGCGCAAGGGCGCCAAGCGCGCCGTGCGTCGAGGTATGCGAATCACCGCAGACAATCGTCATGCCGGGCAGCGTCGCACCTTGCTCGGGGCCTACTACATGGACGATACCTTGCCGAATATCGTTCATGTTCATTTCAAGAATGCCGAACTCGTTACAGTTATCATCGAGCGTCGTCACCTGAATCTTCGAGATAGGATCAAGGATGCCGTCGATACCAGCGCGACGCTCTGCTGCAGTCGTAGGGATATTGTGATCGGGAGTCGCAAAATTAGCATCTGCTCGCCACGGCTTACGTCCCGCTAATCGGAGGCCCTCAAAGGCTTGAGGCGAAGTCACTTCGTGAATTAAGTGGCGATCGATGTAAATCAATGCTGTGCCATCGTCTCGCTGCGTCACCAAATGCGCATCCCAAATTTTGTCGTACAACGTCTTACTGCTCATATTTTCGTTCCGCCGATTACCTTATCCATTTTAATCAAATACCTATATAACTATTTGATTAATCTATTAAATTTATTCCTTTCTGGCGTTTGATACCCATTTGCCCTCGATCCCGTAGCAGGTGATCAATTAGCACTAGCGCCATCATCGCCTCCGCGATCGGCGTCGCTCTAATCCCGACACAGGGATCATGACGTCCCGTGGTAATGACTTCCGCGGGATTACCGTTAACATCAATGGACCGCCCCGGCAGCCGGATACTAGAAGTCGGCTTCAGTGCGATGCTGGCTCGAATATCCTGACCGCTCGATATGCCCCCGAGCACGCCGCCTGCGTTATTGCTCAAAAAACCCGTTGGCGTTATTTCGTCTCTGTGCTCGCTGCCCTTCTGTGCAATCGACGCGAAACCTGCGCCGATTTCAACACCCTTCACTGCGTTGATGCCCATTAGCGCATGCGCTAAATCGGCGTCCAAACGATCGAAGATAGGCTCACCTAACCCAGCTGGCACATTCGTTGCGCAAACATCGATACGCGCACCGATGGAATTACCTTCTTTACTCAGCGCTGCCATGTAAGCTTCCATTTCTTCGACTTTGCTTGCGTCTGGACAGAAGAAGGGATTGCGTTCTATTTCGTCACGATCTACCGACTCTATTTTAATCGGGCCCAACTCGCTCAAATAGCCGTAAACCTCGATGCCGCACTCCTTCGCTAAAAACTTCTTAGCCACCGCCCCAGCCGCCACGCGCATCGCCGTTTCTCGCGCAGAAGACCTACCACCGCCACGATAGTCACGAGTCCCGTATTTCACCTGATAAGTGTAGTCGGCGTGCGCTGGTCTGAACTGGTCCTTTATTTTTCCATAATCCTTAGAGCGCTGATCGGTGTTGTGAATCAGTAAGCCGATCGGCGTGCCTGTTGTCTTACCTTCGAATACGCCAGACAGTATTTGCACTTCATCGTCTTCGCGACGCTGTGTCGTATACCTCGATTGTCCGGGTTTACGCCGATCGAGGTCATGCTGAAGATCGGCGCTGCACAATTCCAGCCCCGGCGGGCAACCGTCTATCACGCAGCCGAGTGCTGGGCCGTGGCTTTCGCCGAAGCTGGTAACCGTGAAGAGCTTGCCAAAAGTATTTCCGGACATTGTTTTGCGTATCTCTGTTAATAGTTACTAACGAACAAGTGCAATAAGCGATTTTCTTAGCCAGCGCTAACGGCGCAGCCAATCCTCCAACTCACTGTTAATATTCGATAAACTCGGAGAAGTAAAAAACCTGACTGATAACAAAAGCCCTTAAGTATACACTACTTAAATTGCTCTCTGTAGCGAAGCAGCTCATCTCTTGTTATCGCAAAAACGCCCTCACCTCCGTTAGCAAACTCAAGCCAAAGCAGTGGTACCTCGATAAGTCGCTGACTAAGCTGCTCATGGCTATAGCCAACCTCCATGACCAACACGCCATCCTCTGTTAAATAATCGGGCGCTTCGCGGAGGATTTTGAGCGGGATCGCGAGTCCGTCATCCTCACTAACAAGACCCAGTGCCGGCTCGTGGCGGTATTCCGTCGGCAAGTCCAATACCTCGTCTAACGGCACATAAGGGGGGTTGCTGAGTATGAGGTCATAACAACCGTCGAGCGCCGCAAATAAATCCGATTGCAGTGTAGTCACCCTCGCCGCTGCGTTATGTAAGGCGACATTCTCCTGCGCTAGAGCGAGGGCGTCGTCAGAAAGATCCGCAAGATCAACCTTCGCTTCGGGAAATTGATGAGCGGCGAATAGCCCAATGCAGCCCCCGCCACAGCAAAGGTCGAGAATACGCGATGGAGGCATAGCCACGAAAGGCGCGCACCCCCCGGCGATAAACTCGGCGAGCGGTGAACGTGGAATAAGAGCGCGTGCATCGGCGATAAAGCGCAATCCGCCAAACCACGCCTGGCCGACCAAATACGCAACAGGCGTTCGTTTGCTTATTCGCGCTTCAACGCGGGAGTCTAACAACTCGCATTCCTGCGGCGAGAGTTCACGCGCGTATGCAGTAGGATCGTCGAACGGGATATTAAGCGAGGCAAAGACGAGGTAAACCGCTTCGTCATACCCATTATCGGTCCCATGGCCGTAGAATAGCTCAGCCTCATCAAAAACCGCACCCGTCCTCTCGACGTATTGCCCTACCGTAACCATTCTGCATTCCTGTTCGTTCGCAAATCAGCCTAGCGCTGAGACCGCGCTATTATGCTGATTTGTCGCTCGATTGTCGCCACAGCACCGAGAGTGCCTATCTCAGAAGCGCTTTACCCCGCACGCCGCATGACGTAGGGTAGCGCTCGAAAAATCAAAGACGGGTTTTACACGAAAAAACAGGTAAACTTGCTGCTTATGACCAATCTACGTGGTAACAACACGTAGGAAACCTGAAGGGAGCCTCGAAGTGAGCGCGCAAAGCAAAGATCAGACTAACGAATCGGCCGCAGCCATTAATTCCATGCAGGACGCCTACCTAACGCTGCTTAAAGATGTCGGCGAGACGCCAGAGCGAGATGGACTCAAGGACACGCCGCAACGCGCAGCCAAAGCACTGCATTTCCTCACGCAGGGCTATCGTATGGATATCGATGAGGTGATCAACGGGGCGCTGTTTGAGTCAGACAACGACGAAATGGTTATCGTGAAAGACATTGAGCTCTATTCCATGTGCGAGCACCATATGCTCCCATTTATAGGTAAGTGCCACGTCGCGTATCTACCAAAAGGAAAAGTAATCGGGCTATCCAAGATCGCGCGCGTTGTCGACGTGTTCGCACGAAGACTTCAGATTCAGGAGAATCTCACCAACGAAATCGCGACCTGCATAGTGGAAAAAACCGGTGCGGCGGGAGCGGCTGTAATCATCGAGGCGAAACACATGTGCATGATGATGCGGGGCGTTGAGAAACAAAACTCTACGATGACGACGTCTTGTATGCTGGGCGCATTTAGAAATAGCCAGACAACCCGCGCCGAGTTCCTATCACTTATTAGTCGTTAACGACCCTACTCGCTCATTGACTCTCACCTACTCTCACTAAAGACGGTCGATTTGCATAACTACCAGTTCGATGCGATCGCGGCAGTCGCTTAGCGCACAGGAGGGGGCTAGCGGGCCGACACCTGCAGCCTTCACTCTAGCGCTATCGATGCCTTTCTCGATGAGGAGTTCTCGAATAAGCTTAGCCCGATTCTCAGATTGCTCGAGCAGTGCTTCAAGCGCTCGCTCGGGCTGACTCAGATGACTCACAATATAGACGCGCATGTCGGTTTCCCGCTGAAGGAGCCTCACCAAATAATCGAGAGCCTCTGGGTCAACCAACCGTTCGTTGTCGCCTTCGCCCGAGTCGAATTCGACGGATGGGAGAATAACGCTCCCCGACTCAATCAACGAGGACGCGAGCACACCTTCGTTCACGAGTACTTGCGGCACGATTGCAGTTTCCCGCTCAATGATTTCCATATAGGCATAGAGACGCCTATTGGCGCGAGTGATCAGGTAGAGTGCGAGAAACGGATCCTCCGCGAGCGCAGTATTGCTGCGTGCTGCAAGATAGTACTGGTTGCGCTCGGGGCCGTAGAGAATCCGGCGCTTAAATATATCATTTGCCCAATAGTTGCTGCTCCCGCACGATCGACCCTCGCACGAATAAAGAACCTCGTCGCCACGCTCGCGTAACTGCCGAGCGAAAAACTCTCGCACATCGCTTACTTGATAGTCGGACGGGATTGCGTAGACGATGCGCGTAACCCTCCCCTTAAGCCGCTCAGATGCCTCTGGAACCACTTCACCCCGGGTCCGCTGCAATGTGCCTAAAACGAGCAGATGATTTAACTCATCTGATACCTCATATTCGACGATCTCCGAGTCTGGAAATCGAGCTATTAAGGGGTGGTCATTTTTCGCAGATTGCGCACTGGCGGCTTGGGCGTGTACAGGTATCGACGCAAACGTCAACGCAATGAAACCCAGCACAGAAAATACTGAATAACTAGCCGCCTGTAACCGAGAAAACTGCATCATCAACTCCTCAGGATAGATTTCGATAACTTATGCTCGATACCCCACAGTAGCACATCCAAGCCCAACCCATTCGATCTCTAGCTCCACAATCTCACCGGTAGCGAGCTGTGGCTGAGAGTGCAACTCGCCGTCGGAAAGAAGGCCGAGAAGTGTCGACAGAAGCGGATTATGACCAACAAGCCAGAGTTCAGTTACGCGTTGCGCCTGAGCCTGATCAATAAGAGCAAAAACGGCGTTGGGATCACGATCAGGCTCCAGTCTATCCTCTGTTATAAACGAGCATGGCGACCCATTAGCACTCAATTCGTCAGACAGGATGGCAGCAGTTTGCTGAGCCCGCAGCAACGGGCTCACGACAAAGCGCCCGCCCGCCATGTCACCATTAACTGTCTTATCATTTCGATGACGAAAGTCTGTGTAAGAGATTATTGCTCTCTCCACCTCCTTTCGGCCGCACGCTGAAAGCTCGCGTTTCGCATCGGGCGTGCTAAATGCTGCGTCGCCATGACGCACTAACACTAAAAGCATGAAGCGTTATCCTTGCGGCGTAGCGTTGGGCCCGCGCGGCGGCGGCAATTCGCCATCTTGCCCACTATCAGCGGACTTGGATTCCTTAATCTGACTCGTCCGCTCATCGGTCTCAGCTTGTTCTTTGTCTTCGCCGCTATGAGACCTCATATCGACGTTACCCGGACTTGGAAAATCATTGAACGGAAATGGCCTATGCTCTGTCGTAAAGAGGAGGAAACCCAAGACTTCGACGATATACGCGACGACTTTTTCGCTTATTTCCAATAAATTATTATTTTTCTCGCCCGTAAACACAGCGAAAGCAACCTGCACCAGGATCATCAGGAGCACCAAGGGCACAAGAATAATATTAAATAGCAGTGCGAACCCCAAGGTAAAGAACACGCGCCTCCATAACGACGGGCGTTTTAGATTTTCTACCCACTCTTCGATTTGTTCCGACATAGTCTCTCTCCAGATTAAATTATTAGGGCTCGAGTACTCGCCACTTATTTACTCTATTTGATCGACGCTTCGTAAAACTAAACAGTCGCACCAATTTGCTTGTTTTCATGCGCGGCGAATTCGACATCAAGCGCCTGCTCGCCCGCCATTAAAGACGAAATAATTGCTTCCAAATCACCACCTTCGAATAAGGCAGCGTATAGACCCGAAGCCAGGGGCATGTAGATCCCGAGCTCATCGGCGCGCTCCTTAACCAACTTTACGGTATTCACACCTTCAACTACTTGTCCAATCTCCTTAGTCGCACTAGCCACGCTTTGTCCACGGCCTAATGCATAGCCTAGCCGATAGTTGCGACTCAGCGGAGACGAGCACGTAACAACAAGGTCTCCAACTCCGGATAGTCCCAAAAAGGTCATTGGATCGGCGCCCAGAGAACGACCGAATCGCGCCATTTCTGTGAGACCCCGTGTTACAAGCATGCTGTTCGTATTGTGCCCCATACCGAGAGCTGCAGCCATTCCAGCAACGATCGCATAAATATTCTTGAGCGAACCGCCAAGCTCAACACCGAACATGTCATCATTCGTGTAGACTCGGAAATAATGTGACTTAAGCACTGTCAACACCGCCTCTCGAACCTCGAGATTGGCGCTAGCAATCACAGTGCCTGTTAACTGTTTTTCGGCGATTTCTTTGGCCAAATTTGGGCCGCTTAAGACACCAATTGGCGATCTCGGCGCAAGCTCACCGAGTATCTGACTCATCAGCATAAAGGTGCCCGCCTCTATCCCTTTCGTCGTACTGACAAACATCGCCCCTGGGTCGGCTGACTCTACCAGATCTGACACGACTGTCCTAAATGAGCTACTAGGAACAGCGACGAAAATTAACTGAGCACCAGAGACTGCCGCAGCCATATTATGCGTCGCAACGACGCGTTCATTCAGCACATAATCTGGCAGATAAGATTCGTTAACATGATCACGATTAATTGCAGCGGCAAGCGCATCGCTGCGCATCCAGAAGCTAACCGGAAAGTCGTTGCCTGCCGCGATATTTGCGATCACCGTGCCAAAACTGCCACCACCGACGACCGCTACCTTAACAATTTCTGCCACGCGTCTTCTCTCCTCACTAGGACTTATTGCGTACGCGGTATGATAGACACTTTAGGAGCAGAGGGCGAAGACTCATTGAAGGCTTAGGGAAGACTCAAAAAAGCTGAAAAGACAACCGCGCAGAACTAGAAACCAGAAGCAGCAGTAATAAGTGCAAACAACGGCTCGGGATAAACACCTAGCCAGAGTACTACTAGCGTGAGCAACGCGATTACCACTGGCACACCGAGACTCTCAAACCCTATTACTCGCAGCGCAAACGGCTCATCTGTTTCGGAGACGGGCATCAACATTTGATATACAACACGTAAATAGTAGAAAAGCCCTACCGCGCTACCGATAACCAGCGCCCCGAGAAGCTCCCATTGCGAATCGCTCACGGCGGCAAAAAAGACTTGGAACTTAGCGATAAAGCCTGCTGTCAGCGGAATCCCCGCTAATCCCAATACCATCACCAAGAGCGCACTAGCAAGCCAAGGGGATCGCCAGAATAGTCCGCGATAGTCCTCAACCCCAGCAGCTTCCGCTTCGCTCGATGACACGAGTATCGCGCAGCCAAAGGCACCGAGTGAAAGCAGGCTGTAAACAAGGAGATAGAACAGAGCTGACTCAAGGGCCAGCGAAGAGGTGGCATTGCCGCCAGATACGGAGGGCACAGAAATTGATAGCACTGCAATTAGTAGATACCCCATGTGTGCTATCGAAGAATAAGCTAATAGCCGCTTCAAATTAGTCTGTCGCAGCGCGAGCAAATTACCCGCTAAAATCGACGCCATGGCAACGAGCGCAACGACAGTACTCACAGCGACTATCTCCCCTATTTGTGGTTGGCTAAATAGGCGAATTACAAACACCGCTACCGCGACCTTGCCGAGAGTCGCTAAAAAGGCGACTGCCGGAAGCGGGCTGCCCTGGTAGACATCGGGTGTCCAGAGATGAAAGGGCACTAACGATAATTTGAACGCAGCACCGACAAAGAGCATAAGCAAGCCAATGTAAAACAGCGGCCCTGCCGAAACAGCGATTTCGAGAAATACAAGCGTGCCGGTCGCCGCGAAGATCAACGCCATACCGAACAGCATCGTCGCCGATGCAACGGCCGAAAGAGTGAGATATTTTATTGCCGACTCAAGGCTGTTGGCAGTCCATCCGCTGCAATGAACGGGGTAAGCAATCATGCCATAGAGAGCCATGCTCAACATCTCAAGACCGATAACCACAGTGATAAAATGAGCACTGCTAACAAGAGTAATTGCACCTAATGTTGCCAGTGACAAAAGCAGCTGAAATTCATCTCGCGCATCATCAAGTTTGTGAAAATAAGCGAAACTCATGATCGCAATACCAATAGCGCTGAAAGTAAGCAGTGTGATGAATAGCGCAGATAATGCATCAATGACAAACAGCGCTGTTACCATGGTCGTCGCAGCACCCATGGTTAATTCGTAGAGCTGCACCGCCGCTGCCACGCCTGCAGCGAACATGCCGGCGGTTGAAATAACAGTACTCAAAAAATGATTGCGTCCGATGGCTACAGAAAGCATACCAACAACTATGGCAAGACCGATGAGCTCATGGGGCAGCAGCAACAAAAGATCGTCAAAATCTACTGCAGGGGTGATTGGCATCGCGGCGAACTCCTTCTCCATTATAGTCTCCCCCTAACAGCGACGAAGGCATCGCTTGCGCTGGAGAGGTGCTCGAGCGCGATTGCAGATACGTCTAGAAAAGCATTAGGGAACAGCCCCATTAATACCAAGCCCATCATCATCAGACCGTAGAGTGCGAGTTCTCGAGCATCTAAATCGGAAAGCAAAGCTTGATCCTCTTCAGGGTTTTGCGCCCCTTGGAAGACTGCCTGCATTACCCAAAGCGAATAAATTGAGGCCACAATCATGCCCAAGGCAGCGAGCGCCGCAGCCCATATGCTGACTGAAAAAACACCGAGCAAAGACAAAAATTCACCGACAAAATTACCGAGACCCGGCATGCCGAGTGCGGCAACGGAAAAGAATAGCGCTACAACTGCCATACGGGGTACTGGCGCCCATAACCCACCCATGCGACGCATATCACGGGTATGAAGTCGCCCTTGTAGTCCGCCTGCAAGACTGAACAAAGCTGCTGCGCTCAGACCGTGAGCGAGCATAGTCATCACTGCACCCTGCAATCCGATAAGATTCCATGCATAAATCCCGAGCAGTACAAACCCCATGTGGCTCACGCTGGTGTAGGCGATCAGGCGTTTTATATCCGTTTGCGCGAGCGCCACTTTTGCGCAATATAAAATACTAATGACCGCGAGTGTCAGCGCGACCGGCGTAAACTGCGCCGATGATTCTGGGAAAAGCGGAAGCGTAAATCGTATCAGCCCATAGGCACCAGTCTTTAACAATACTCCAGCGAGTAGCACGCTGCCTGCAGTGGGAGCTTGAGAATGCGCATCGGGTAACCAAGAATGAAAGGGAACGCTGGGTAGTTTTGTGGCAAATGCGATAAAGAAGCCAAGCATCAACCACATTTCTAATTTGCCACCCACCTCCAGTCGCAGAAGGTCTTCATAGGCAAAACTGATATAGCCATGCTGAATAGTGAAAAAATAGACAAGGCACAGTAGCGAAACCAAGAGCAACATTCCGGTAAACTGAGTGTAGAGAAAGAATTTGGTTGCCGCGTAACGTTTATTCTCGTGTCCCCATATCGCGATGATGAAATACATCGGAATGAGCATAACTTCCCAAAAAAAGAAGAACAGAAATAAATCGATGGCAGTAAACACACCAACGACACCCGCAAGTGTCCACAGGAGATTAAAATAAAAGAAACCTGCTCTGTCGCGTATTTCTACCCACGCCGCCCCTACTGCAATAATGCCAAGAAAGCTCGTCAAACCAACTAAGAGAAGGCTTAGCCCATCAATGGCAAGCATGAAGTTTATGCCTAGACTCGGAATCCAGCTGCGGCTGAACTCGATAATCCAAAGCGATTCCCGCTGCGCATCAAAACTGCCATAGAGTTGCAGTAGCGGGATGAACGTCGCCACGACAGACAGCAGAGCAATCCATCGGGGAAACCGCGAATCGAAAATTTCTGATAACCAAGCAAGCACTCCGCCAAAAAACAAGAGGAGAAGAATCCAGAGCAGAGTCATAGGACGCCTCCTAAGATAATTAGCAACACCGTGCCGCCTACCACGCTTAGAATATACCAACGCAGCGAACCCGACTGTGATCTGGCAAGAATCGCGTTCCCTGCCTCACTCAAGATAACCAGAAGTTCTGACGCGGTATCGATTACATCTCTTTTATTTATAGCTGCAAGCCAAAGATAGGGGGTAATAAAAAGTCTGCGATACAAGCCGTCAAAGCCCCATCCCGCAAACCAGAACTTGTGAAGCCCTCGGGCTACATTGTTAGACATCAGCCTTTCAACCGAAAGCGTACGAGAACCATAGAACAAATAACTCAGCGCAATGCCTAGTAGCGGAACCGCGATCATAATCGAATGCATCAGTGTCGAAACTTGGTGCCCGCCGTGCTCCGGCGCTGCAAAAATTGACTCGGTGGGGACATGAATCAGACCGCCTGCTAAAGCCAAGACCATAAGCACTAACAGCGGTGCTGCCATACTAAATCCAGTCACTTCACGAGCCTCATGATGACCCGCGCTGTCACCGAAGAAAACGACAAACACGAGCCTGAAGCTGTATATGCCTGTGAAAAAGGCGCCAACAACTCCTCCGAGCCATAGCCAGAACCCATAGTGTTCTAGCTCTAGGGCAGCGAGGAGAATTTCATCCTTACTAAAATAACCTGAAGTGAAAGGAAACGCAGCAAGCGCCAAACTGCCGATCAGAAAAGACGCAAAGGCTAGGGGCAACTGCCTCCACTTCCCGCCCATCTTAAAAATATTGTGCTCGTGGTGAAGGCTAAGAATGACAGTACCAGCCGCGAGAAAAAGCAGCGCTTTGAAGAACGCGTGAGTCATAAGGTGAAATACAGAGGCGGACCATGCGCCGACGCCCAAGCCGAGAAACATATAGCCAATTTGGCTAATAGTCGAGTAGGCGAGAATGCGTTTTATGTCGTGCTGCGTCATGGCCGTAAACCCTGCGATCAGCAGTGTCGCAAGGCCTATTAGCGCCACCAAAAGCTGCACATCGGGTGCCAGCTCAAACAAGGTATGGGTACGCGCAATAAGATAGACGCCCGCAGTCACCATTGTTGCCGCATGAATTAGTGCGCTGATTGGTGTGGGACCCGCCATAGCATCCGGGAGCCAGGTTTGTAACGGCATTTGCGCAGACTTGCCGACTGCACCGCCCAAGAGCAGTAATGCGGCCGCAACCGCATAGCCTGAACCGAGGCCCCACTCAACCTGAGCCAGCGCCATCGATTTCTGAATATCGAGTGACCCGAGTTGGCTGAATATCAGAAACAACCCTATCGCCATAGAGGTATCACCGACGCGCGTAGTAACGAAAGCTTTGCGCGCAGCATAGCCATTCTCCGGATCCTGATACCAAAACCCGATGAGCAGGTAACTACAGAGTCCGACGCCCTCCCATCCCAAATACAAAAGAAGTAAATTATCGGCGAGCACTAGAACGAGCATCGCGGCAACAAATAGATTCATTATTGCGAAGAAACGACTGTAGCTCGGATCATCTATCATGAATCCGGTCGAATAGAGGTGGATTAAAAATCCAACTCCGGTAATAACCAAGATCATGACAACGCTCAGGCCGTCTAAATACAGGCCAAAGGCAGACTCGAATGAGCCAACAGCCATCCACGTATAGACCTCGTGTACGATAATTTGCGTGTCGCCATTAATGATGGGTAAGGCAACAAAGAGCGCAGCAATAAAAGCGAGTCCGATGCTGCCTGCGCCAATTGTCGCGACTAGTCGCTTCGGCAAACCACCGCCGCTCAAAAAGAGAACGAGAAAGCCGAGTAGCGGAAATGTTGGTAACCAACCAAGTGATTCGAACACAAGTTACTCCTCGCGTGAGCCTAGCCCCTTAGTGCACTGAGCACGTCAATGTCGATTGTTCTAAAGCGCTTATAGAGCTGGATAATAAGCCCAAGCCCGACAGCCACCTCAGCCGCCGCGAGCGTAAGAATTATGAGAAACATCACTTGCCCGTCGGCGCCGCCCCAGCGTGAACCTGCGACGATAAAAGCGAGCCCCGAAGCGTTCAACATAATTTCAAGCGACATAAGAACGAAGACGATATTACGCCTCGTCATTACCCCGATAAGCCCGAGGCAGAAAAGAGTAGCCGCAAGGATAAGTCCATGATCGAAGGGGATGCTTTCCATAAATCCGTTTCCTTTTTAATATCGTCGCACTCAGCCGAGGGCGATCGGCATTAATCCTAACTTTTTTTGGCAATGTGGTAAGCCGAAACCAACCCTGCCAACAGCAGAAAAGAGGCGAGTTCTACCGCAAGAACGTAGGGTCCGAACAGAAGCTCACTCACCGCACGAGCACCGATTTCCTTAATCTGTGTCTGAGCAGAAGGAAACGACGCGGTAAGTTGCATCAGTAAGACTGCAGCTAAGACACTAGGAACGAACCACGTTCGTGCCGGTAGCCAATCTTTTTCCTGATCGCGGCTTCGTTGTCCTAGGTTGAGCATCATTACCACAAACAAAAATAACACCATGATCGCGCCCGCATAAACAATCGCCTCTAGGATCGCGACAAACGGCGCCCCTAAGCTAAAGAACACGACGGCTACAGAGAGCAACGATAGGACAAGATAAATAAGCGCGTGAACCACATTGGTCTGCACGATAACCAACAGGGTCGCGATCACTGCAACCACTGCTCCCGAGTAAAATAATTCGGTCATGGTAGTAGACTCCGCACATCCACAGGTGGTAGCTCATTTTTAGCTTCGCCCTTGTCTTTGCCACCAATGGCTTTACCAGCAACTCGGTAGAAATTCGTCTCGTGATATTTACCAGTTCCTGCAATCAGCAAATCGGCCTTCTCCCACACCATGTCTTGTCGTTTGTATTCTGCCATTTCAAAATCGGGTGTTAACTGAATCGCATTCGTAGGACAGGCTTCCTCACAAAAACCGCACATAATGCAGCGAGAAAAATTAATGCGGAAAAACTCGGGGTACCAACGCCCTTCTTCGTCTTCGGTTTTTTGCAATGCGATACAGTCTACCGGACAGGCCACTGCACAAAGATTGCAGGCAACACAACGCTCCTCGCCATCGGGGTCGCGCGTAAGAATAATCCGACCCCGCCAGCGTGAAAACATGTGGGGCTGTTGTTCTGGGTATTGCACTGTGTCTGTAGCAACAAAAAGATGCTTAAACACTCGCCAAAGTGTCACCACCTGGCTATTCAGCGTATCTGAAATTAGCTCGCCAAATTTTGCCAAAAAGGACTTGGAATGGGGTCTGGCAATCGGATCACTCATTACAATCTCCTAGTTTTGATGGCGCGCACTTTTATCTAATTAGCCAAGAGGATTACAGCACCGGTAATTAACAAATTTATGAGCGATAGGGGTAAAAGAAAAAGCCACCCATAGCTCATTAACTGATCATACCGCGGCCTCGGAATAGCAGCGCGCAGTAAGATGAAGAAAGCGATAAAACAAGACGCTTTTATAAAAAACCAAACTAGCGGCGGTAGCAGAGGTCCCTGCCATCCGCCAAAGAAAAGAACAGTAATGAGCGAGGATATCAACACCAACCCGAGGTACTCTCCTACGAAGAACATGCCAAACTTCATGCCCGAATACTCTGTGTGGTATCCCGCACAAATCTCTTGTTCGGCCTCAGGAATGTCAAATGGTAGGCGGTGGCTCTCTGCGATACCCGCGATCAGAAAAATAATAAAACCAATAAATTGTGGAACGACGAACCACCCTCCCTCTTGTGCCACGACAATTTCGCGCAAATTGAAACTGCCTGCGAGCGCGACAACACCCAGCAAAGAAATACCCATAAACACTTCATAGCTGACCATCTGCGCAGCGGCGCGCAAACTGCCAAGTAGTGCGTATTTATTATCGGAAGAAAGACCGCCAAGCATCACCGAATAGGCGCCGAGTGAAGCCATAGCCAACACAAAAAGAACCCCGATATTCGAATCAACGATTCCCACCCCCGGGGCGAAAGGTACAACCGAGAAACTGAACAGTATGACGATCATGATAATTGTGGGCGCAAGCACAAAACTAAAGCGATCGGCAAAAGGCGGGATCCAGTCTTCTTTGGTAAAGATTTTAATCATATCTGCTACCACTTGCAGAAGACCAAAGGGGCCCACACGGTTTGGCCCAAGCCTGTCCTGCCAGAATCCGAGCAAGCGCCGTTCGACCCAAATAAGCATCGCAGCAATTACGATTACCACTGCGAGAATACTCGCGATATTCAGCGCTGACCCGACTTCCCATTGCATCTTAGCGCGCTCCTGAGTAGGCGTCGTTCACGACTAAATTAGAAAACCCGAGCCCGGTAGAATGGGCGCTTGGCTCAAATTCAACCCGAGCCAGCGATGCATACTCGGGTACATCATGGGGATTTATGTGAGCGCCAAGCGCGCTGCTGCCTGGATAAACTAGGGCGACCCCTGCAGGGGTTTGTGTTCTCACAATGAGCGGGAGAATAATGCCGCCCTCTGCCCCGCCGAGTGACACGAGATCGCCATTGGCTAACCCAAGTTCAAGCGCATCCTCTCTATTTAGCGCAAGATAGGCTTCGCACAACCTCTTCTGAATTGCTGGCGAATGCGAGGAAAGCGTATCGCTGCCGAAAATATGACTGACTAGTCGAATCTCATACTCACCAGGACTCTTGTTAATCGAGTTTTCTGCGTCATAGGCCAGGCCTTTGAGACTGCGCTTAAGTAAATGGACTCCGGGATGTCCTTGCTTAAGCTCACCGTTTATCTCCGCTTGAAATTTACTTATCGCTTGATTCGAATTCCAGCGCGGTGCCCAGGCGGTAGCTAACACGGAAGAGTCTTTTTGCGTCAACATCCCTTCCATCGAAAAGGACATAACAGAATTGTCATCGACAGGCTGCTTACCTTCATGGACATTCCTGTCGGCATGCATAGCCGTTCGGCCGCTGTAACGATGAGACTGACGCGGCACTTTTAAACCGGCGATTCGTCCAAGCGGGTCTGGCAAACATTCACTTAACCGCTCAAAATCGCTTACCTCTGCTGCGCAGCGTGCGATCATCGAATTTGAATACGCAGAGCCCTCCACATCAAGCCATCTCTCGATAGGTTTCGCGGCATCGCTACCTTCACCTATCTGAAAACTCAGCTGCGCACGGCCTTCATAATTGACTTTTGTTGCTGCGCATTCATTAAACGTTGCACTTGGGATAGTGAGCGCTGCAAAACGCTGAGTCGGCGTCTCTATCTGATCGATGACGACTAGTTCAGCAGCGGCAAGCGCGTCCTTAACGAGAGCAGTCGGCGCGCGCTCAAAGAGATCGTTCTCGATGACGATCGCGCGTTTTATCTCGCCCTTGGTGAGCTTTCCTAGCGCGCAGGACAGAGTATTCTCATTTGAGGTAAGAAGCGCATGTCCAACACTGTTATCCTCTTTTGGCAGGAGTACCAAGTCGCAGACCTGGGATCTACTTACGCTCAATGACCGTGCGATATTTGCAGCACACCGCATCAATGCAGCCCCTGCTCCCGTGCCGCAGATTATCAAGGGCTTCTTTGCACTCATCAGTGCCGTATAGGTTGCCTCAACGCATTGCATCGTGGTGCCAAGCGTCTGATCCGAATAAATTGGCGAGCGTCCCGATAAGCGCTCCGCCAAGGCGTTGCCAGCTTCAATAAGGGTTATCTGACCGGCATTGAGTTTTGTCGTCGCAATATCATCAAGACGTGTGGAACCGCAGGCGAACACTGAGAGAGGACTCATAGAATCCTGCGCCAATTCGCGCACTGCGGCATCTTGCCAGCTCGGTATCCGACTTGTTTCAGCAAGCGATTTCGCCGCATTACGTACGCTCTGACGCAGCGCCAGCGCAACCCTCGGCGCGGTGTTGGTCACGTCTTCACCTAGTACTAGGATCGCATCGGCCTGCTCTATCTGCCGCACGCTAGGACTATGAAAGGCAGCATCACGCAAACACTCGGTCAGCACTTGCAACGCTTCGTGCTCGGCATCGGAATGACCTGAGAAATAGTTCTCAGCCCCGACGAAACTACGCAGCGCAAAGTTTGCCTCGTTTGATGCGCGCGGCGAGCCAATCCCGATAACCCCCTCGCTCGCAAACTCGTTGATTCGCGCTTCTACCGCTGTCGTGCTAACCGACATGCCAGTGGCATCCCTCGCGCTGCGAAGCCTTGATTCACTGTTAACATAGTGAGCACCGAAACGACCTCGATCGCAAAGAAAGTAGCCATTGATGTCGTTGTGGTAACGATTGACGACTCTGCGCAGAGTTCCATAGCGCTCGCCTGGCGTTATGTTGCATCCAACCGAACAGCCGTTACAAATAGAGGGCGCAGTTTGTAGATCCCACTTCCGCGTATACTGCGCACTAAACGGTTTATCGGTGAATACACCTGTCGGACAGACTTCGACGAGGTTGCCACTGAATTCACTTTCGAGGGTGCCTTCTTCGAAGCGACCAAAATAGGTATGGTGATGCGAAGCCTGAGCAGACAAATCCGTTCCGCCCGCATAATCATCATAGAATCGAACGCATCGATAGCAGGTGATGCAACGGTTCATCTCGTGATTAATAAACGGCCCGAGATTCTGATTACGGTGAGTGACTTTCTGCTTATCGAAGCGTCGGTAGTTGTGACCCGACATTTGCGTCATATCTTGAAGATGACATTCACCACCCTCCTCGCACACAGGACAATCATGGGGATGACTTGTCATTAGGCTTTCGATCACGTCGGCGCGAAAATCCGACGCCTGCTCCGCCGCAAGCGAGTAAATCCCTCCGTCAGTGATCGGCGTCATGCACGACATCACTAGCGTACCCTGCGTGTCTTCGGCATCGCGATATTGGATAACCGCACATTGACGACAGGCACCAACAGATCCCAGCGAGGGGTGCCAACAAAAATAAGGGAGGTCGAGTCCCTGCGAGAGGCACTCTTGCAGTAGGTTATTGGCTGGATCTACTTCGTAGACAACCCCATCAACCGTAATTTTTGCCATCGAGTCACTCTCCAAAATTTGACAGCCTTAACCACTACCTAATGGTAAGGACACTTCGCGCCTGATACGTGCGCTGCAAACTCGTCTGCAAACAACCTAAGCCCACTCCCTAAAGGCGCCGTTGCGCCAGGGGCGAGAGCACAAAACGTGCGGCCCGGACCTAGGTACCCAACGTGGTCTTTTAGAATATCGATATCCTTAAATGAGCCTTTCCCGGACTCAAGATCGCGGAATATAGTATCTACCCAGGGCAGTCCATCGCGACACGGAGTACAGAATCCGCAGGACTCGTGCGCAAAAAACTTCATGAGATTACCGATCATTCCAACGGGACATGTCTTGTCATCAAGCAAAATCATCGTGCCTGTAGCAAGCCTGCTACCGAGATCGCCAATCGCTCCGTAGGTAAGAGGTGTGTCGAGATGCTCAGGAGTGAGAAAGTCGGTTGAACCACCGCCCGGCAGAAACGCCTTGAGCGTATAACCCTTCTGCATACCGCCACCATGGCCTTCAATCACTTCTCGAATGCTTACTCCAAACGGAAGTTCCCAACAGCCTGGAGTGTTAACACGACCACTTACGCCGAACAGCTTCGTGCCAAAGTCACCGCCGCTGCCGAGCGACTGATACCACTCAACGCCATATGCAAGAATGCCAGGCAGATTGCAGAGCGTTTCGACATTGTTAACAATGGTCGGCTTGCCCCATAGACCACTTACCTGAGGAAAAGGAGGTTTCGCGCGGGGATTGGCGCGCTTGCCTTCAAGCGCGTTAAGAAGCGCCGTTTCTTCGCCGCAGATATAGCGACCAGCACTTGTATGGAGAACGATGTCGAAATCGAAACCAGTACCAAATATATCGCGCCCCAGATAACCAGAGTCACGCGCTTCAGCGATAGCTTTGGCAATGCTCCGCTCTGCATCGAAGTATTCGCCGCGCAGAAATATAAATGCGCGACTCGCTTGAATCGTGTAAGCCGCGATGATCATCCCTTCGATCAATAAATGAGGATCGCCTTCCATCAACATCCGATCTTTGAATGTACCTGGCTCCATCTCGTCGGCATTGACCACGAGGTAGCGCTGAATAGTGGCATCATCGCTTTTCGGAACAAAACTCCATTTGAGCCCCGTTGGAAATCCAGCCCCACCCCTTCCTTTGAGTCCAGAGTCCTTTACACGTTCGAGAACGTCGCTTGGCTCTAGGCCGCCAGCGATGGCCCGCGCACCGGCATAGCCGCCTGCTGCCTCGTAATCTTTCAGGCTAAGCGCGCCTCTAGAAAGATCTATATTCTTCGTTAGCGGTCGATCAGTCACTTACTACCTCCCACATTTCTGAGCGGTAGGAGTGAGTCGATGGTTTCACTAGAGAGATATCGGTGCATCTCTTCACCAACCATCATCACGGGCGCTTTATCACAGTCGCCTAGACAAGGCACCGGAATCAGCGTGTACTCGCCGCCGGCAGATGTCTCGCCATAGTCGATACCTAGATGCTCGCTGAGACGTTTTTTGACTTTGTCGCAGCCCATAATCCAGCAGCTAACGCTGTCGCAAAAAAGAATTACCTTGTCGCCTACTGGCCGCCTATAAATCAAATTAAAAAACGTTGCGACACCCTCAAGCTCACTTACAGGCACTGATAAATAATCCGCAATGGCGAGCATACTCTCATCGGAAACCCAACCCTGATGCCGCTGCACAATCTTGAGTGCTTCGAGTCCAACAGCCTGCTTGGTCGGGTAAAGAGTAAGTTCGTGTTCGATTTCAGCGATTTCTTCCGCTGTTAAGTCTCGAGCGCGTAAACGCGAGTTGGTACTTGAGCTGGCTATAATGTGTTGCTGCATCGGAGCGTCTCTCTATACTCGAGTGAAAAACATCATCTATCCACATCCGCCATGACAAAGTCGATACTGGCAATGATGGCGATTAAATCAGACACCATAAATCCGCGTGAAATGGCCGGAATCATCTGAAGGTGCGCAAAGGATGGCGTCCGAATTCTCGTGCGGTAGGACGTCGTATTACCATCGCTAATTAGGTAATAAGAATTAATACCCTTAGTGGCTTCGATAGACATGGACACTTCATTGGGTGGAATCACAGGTCCCCAGCTCACACTCAAAAAATGATTAATGAGCGTCTCAATATCCTGCATTGTTTTTTCTTTGCGAGGAGGAGTCGTTAGTGGGTGTGACGATTTATAATCACCAGCAGGCATATTATCGACACACTGTTTAATTATTCGCAGACTCTGACGCATTTCCTCGACTCGAACTGCACAGCGGTCATAGCAATCCCCATTGACTGCGATCGGAACATCAAACTCGAAATTTTCATAACCGCTATACGGGCGCTGTTTACGCATATCCCACTCATAACCAGTTGCGCGTAGACCCGCTCCGGTTACCCCCCAATCAAACGCTTCCTGAGTTGTGTAGACGCCAACGCCTTGTGTTCGCCGTTTCAAAATACCGTTGTTGAGTACCATGCTGTCGTATTCGTTGAGCCGAGCCGGCATAAAATCGAGCAGTTCGCGAACACGTCGTTCCCATCCCTGTGGGAGGTCTTGCGCTACACCTCCTATACGAAACCAGCCCGGGTGCATTCTTGCTCCGCAAATAGATTCGATGATGTTGAAAATTCTCTCTCGCTCAACGAACATATAGAAAATTGGCGAGAGCTGGCCGACGTCCTGGGCGAATGTGCCGTAAAAAAGAAGATGGCTACAAATCCGAAACATCTCGGATAGCATGACACGAATAACCTTAACTCGCTCGGGCACCTCAATCCCTGCCATTTTTTCAACCGCCATTACATAAGGCAGGTTGTTCATTACACCACCCAAATAATCGATGCGATCGGTGTAGGGAATAAAGGTGTGCCAAGACTGCCTCTCACCCATTTTTTCGGCGCCGCGGTGGTGATAGCCAATATCGGGGACAGCGTCGACCAAAATTTCGCCATCAAGTTGCACGGCTATACGAAACGCGCCATGAACGCTTGGATGATTTGGACCAAGATTCAAAAACATGAATTCTGAATCTTCAGACGCGCGTTTCATCCCCCATTCTTCAGGTTTAAACTTCAACGCTTCTTGTTGAATATCTGTTTGCGCATCGTCGAGAGTAAAGGGGTCCATCTCTGTCGCCCGTGCAGGGTGCTCTTTGCGCAGCGCATGCCCCTCCCACGTTGGCGGCAGCACGAGTCTGTAAAGATTGGGATGGCCGTCGAATCGGATTCCAAACATGTCCCACACTTCGCGTTCATACCAATTGGCATTCGGCCAGAGTACGGTAGCTGTCGGGAGATGGAGGTCATCATCAAATAGAGGAACCTTAAGCCTGAGATCACTATTTCCACTAAATGACATGAGGTGATAGACAACTGTAAACTCGCTTGCTGGCTGCCCTGTGCGATTAACACGCACGCGCTCGTCTATCGCAGTAAGATCAAGCAACATCTCAAACCGCTTACCGGCAAAGGACTGCTCTCGGACTAAAGTCAGCGCATGCTGGATGTCTTCGCGGGCAAACCAAAGCGTTGGAATTCTGTCGCAAGTGACTTGTTCGTGTAGGATGTTGTCGCCGAAAACAGCGCGGAGATACTCGACCACGGCGACTCCCACCGGCGCGTTTAAGTTCTCTGTGACAGATACTGCTGAGGGAACTCGCATCGCTTTTCTCTATACCTCGTCCGGGGATCTGAGTTCGGTTGCTGCGATTCTTTCAGGGCCCCTTATTACACGCTGCACTTGGTTCTCTTCTCTCTGAATGATCCCTTGCTCGTTGATCACCCAACTAAGCGGACGACGCTGCTTACCGATCGATTCTTGCAGTAAGAGAAGCCCCTGCAGAAGCGCCTCAGGCCTAGGCGGACAACCGGAGACATAAACGTCAACAGGCAGAAACTTATCCACACCTTGGACCACAGAATAGATATCGTACATGCCGCCAGAGTTAGCGCAGGAGCCCATCGAGATGACCCATTTGGGCTCGAGCAACTGATCGTAAAGCTGCTTCACCACCGGCGCCATCTTTCGGAATACCGTGCCAGCAATCACGATCATATCCGCTTGGCGCGGGGTGCCGCGGATAACCTCTGCACCGAATCGGGCGAGATCGTGTCTACTGGTGAACGCGGTGGCCATTTCAACATAACAGCAAGACAACCCAAAATTAAAGGGCCATATCGAATTCTTTCGTCCCCAAGCAACCATGTCCTCTAGCTTGACCATCATTACATTGCGCCGAATAAATTCATCCATCTCACTGCCGCCGCGTTGCGGTGCAGCCGCTGTTTCAGCCGACTCCAAGCTCCAGTTCATAGCTTAAACTCCTTCCGATTAGTGACACCGCCTGGTCCAACCATCGTTCGCAATTCTCGCCTCTGAATCTGTGTGCGCCAGTCAAGCGCTCCTATTCGAGCCAAATACAGAAGTGCGACTAAGAGGACGGAGATAAAAATCGTGATCTCAATAAAACCAGCCCACCCAGCCTCCCTAACGACCAGTGCCCAGGCGAACAAGAAAACTACTTCGAGATCGAAAATGATGAAAAGAATTGCGGGGAGGTAAAAGTGAATCGTGGTATGAAATTGCGCGCTACCTACGGAGACAATACCCGATTCGAATGGAAGGTTTTTGGAGTGTGCATTTTTTCGTTGGCCGAGGACAAAAGACAATCCGAGCATTGTTCCAACTATAGCGATAACAGCAAAACCGTAGATCAAAAACGCACGCAGGTCGGTAGTAACACCTACATCTATTGCAGATTCGATCATCGCGCCTCCTCGATCTTAAGCTATCTCTACTCTCTCTTTCGAACACACAGTCAAAAGCCTACTACTTAGTCGCGATACCGTTTGCAGGCTCAACTCGTTAAGCGCTTTAGCAAACGCACTAAAAAGAGAAACTCTAGTGAATCCTTCTTTAGTGAGTGACTATAAAACAGAGCACTGGTGTGGGAAAAACCGGAGAAACGAAACAGAAAAAATAAAGTAAAGCGCATCCGCACTTCACGATCGAGGGGTGTCTAAACGCTGTGAAACTACCCATCGAATCGTTAACACTCATCTCGGGGAGCCCTTTGAGCTGAACACTACGAATGCGTTAACACTCGAAAACAAGTGGCAATCAGTTAAAGAAATCGGCTCTTTCTATTGTCGTCACTAAGTCTTAGGAGACGCCACGGGGGCGTTCGCTAAAACTCAGTCGCTCTACCGTCTTTCTTGACCTATCTAGCACTTCTATCTTTCGTATACTGCTTAATCGACTAGCTATACAAAAACTATGAAAAAGCTAACATGACAAACCTACATCACGCAAGTCATTATAACTCGGTTCTCATTTTTGCAAGCGATTTATCGCTCCGCCTGAATTTGCTTCCAGTTCTCGTAGTATTCGAGGCTGACCTTATGATTAAGGTCCGCAAATTCCTCAGCTTTTTGCTGTAAGTTTGCTTTCATAACGTCACCAACTGAGATCAGACCGATAAACTCTCCTTCATCCTCGATTAATAGATGGCGAATTCGCTTACCGAGGAATTTATCGTACAGCTGATAAACAACCTCATCAGCGTTTGCAGAGATTAGATTTTCTGAAATCTTGTCTTTGAGAAGCGCGGTACGGGCGTCGAATCCCTCCTCTAATGCACGAAACATCAAATCCCGCTCGGTCCAAATGCCTTTAATTTTTTCACCATCGACAACGACGATTGAACCAACCCTGTGCTGCGTCATGATCGTGAGTGCTTGGTGAATAGTGGCATCAAAGGCGACCGTGACCATATGACCACCTTTATCGTTTAGTATGTCTCTCGCCGTTCGCATCATAATGTTATACCCCGGACCTTTTAAACTTACCGATCTCTTTAGGTACAAGCCCCTTTGCCAATGCCTGCGCAGGGAGTTGCAGCGTTTTATTCTTCTTGACGCTAGGGCTATCCTCTTTGCAGAAAAGACGACGGCGCCCTAGGGTTGAAATTAACCTTGTAACGCCGTCTTGGCAAGAGTCATTTTGAGGAGTTAAAAAACCCGATTTAAGCCGTCGAGCGCAGCAGTGCGGTAAGCCTCTGCCATAGTAGGATAGTTGAACGTTGTATCGATAAAGTATTTTATCGAGTTAGCGGGGGCGGGTTGTCGCATAATCGCCTGTCCAATATGTACGATTTCGGATGCCTGATCGCCAAAGCAATGGATGCCTAGCAGCTCAAGAGTGTCGAAATGAAAGATCAGCTTAAGCATGCCGACCTCTTCACCAGTGATTTGAGCTCTGGCGGTGTTTTTGAAAAACGCTTTGCCGACCTCATAGGGAATACGCGCAGCCGATAACTCCGCCTCCGTGGCGCCTAGCGTAGAAATTTCGGGAATCGTATAGATGCCTGTAGCCACTTCGTCTACATGTGTACACTCTTCCGGTGCGACTATTGCATTACTCGCTGCCCTACCTTGATCATAGGCCGCCCCCGCCAGCGCAGGCCAACCAATCACATCACCCGCAGCATAGATATTATCGACTTCGGTTTTATAAGCGCGGTCGACGGCAATTTGCCCGCGACTGTTAGCTTCGATACCCACGTTTTCTAAACCCAACCCATCGGTATTACCTGCTCTGCCATTGGCCCAAAGAATTATGTCGCTTTTAATCTTCTTGCCGGATTTCAAATAGGTAACGATGTATTCGTCGTGACATTCGATTTTTTCATATTCCTCGTTATGACGACTTCGTACACCTAGGTCTCGAAGATGATAGCTAAGCGCGCCTGAAATCTCTCCGTCAAGAAAACTCAAAAGCGAGGTTGCCGGATTAATTAACTCAACTTTAGCACCTAGACCGCCAAAAATTGACGCATATTCACAGCCAATAACGCCCGCGCCGATAATCGTTACCTTGCGTGGGGAAAAATTCAATGACAGGATCGTATCGCTGTCGTAAACAAGCGGGTGATCAAAATCGACGTCTGGCGGGTGATACGGACGGGAACCCGTCGCGATAATAAAATAATCGGCTGTAAGCTTCGTTCTCTTGCCCGCTAATTTAAGCGTGTTTTCGTCGAGAAAGGTCCCACGACCGGAGATCACCGGGATGTGGTTGCGATCGTAAAAATCAGTTCGCATGGAAACTTGTTCTGACACGGCACGCTGCGCTTGTTTGAGTATTTGCTGGAAACTTAATTTCTTCGCCTCGCCAACGTCGCGAAACATAGGGTTAGCATTAAACTGCATCACCTGGTTGACCGCGTGCCTTAATGCCTTCGACGGAATAGTGGCCCAATGTGTGCAATTACCGCCAACATGTTTAAGGTCGTTAATCACAGCGACAGAGTGCCCCTTCTTCTTCGCATTCATCGCCGCCGCCTCACCCGCGGGGCCAGCACCGATAACAATTATTTCGTAGTGATTCTTACCCTTCATTCTGTTGCCTACTTCTCAATTTATCGCCGCGTTGCATCAACTGTCTTTACGGCACCTTTTTGAGCGCTAAGCTCATCACATTTTTGTACACTACCGCCGCAGAGCTCACATTCATCCATGCCATTTATTTTGTTAAGGCCACCACAGGAGCCTTGAATAGGCTTACGACCAAACAACACGCCAATGGACATAAGTATCACAAAGGCGGCCATTGCAGCGAAGGTCGCTAATAAAACTGTCATTGTAATTCCCCTGTAAACCTAAATTACCTGACCCGGCCGGCAGAAAATAACTCTAGAAGATTCTTCTCACTATTGAGTCAAGTACCGTGAAAATGCCCGGGTATGTCGACTTTCGAAACGTGGTTCACCGCTGGGTTTAACGCCAGCGCGGACGATAAAGTAAGCCGCTTGGCTCACAGCGTTGGCCGCCGCTTCTGCCTCCTCTGCGCCCATAATCATGTAAGCGGTTGCTAATGCGTCAGCTCGCATTGCAGACTCATCGATTACCGTTACTGCCGCAAGCGTATGACTGATAGGTCGACCGCTTCTAGGGTCTATTTCGTGAGAGTAGCGCTTACCGTCGACTTCAAAATAATTTCGATAATCACCTGATCCCGCAACAGCTATCGAATCTCCTCGACTAAGGAATATCTCGTAAATTTGAGAAATTCCGCTGAGCGGCGCTTCAATCGCGGGCACCCATCCGCGCATGCTCTCATCTTTGTGACCTGAAATTCGTAGCTCACCACCAACCTCTACAAAATAATTATAGATTTCTGCAGACTCAAGCAGCTCAGCTACTCTATCGACTGCGTAGCCCTTTGCAATAGCGCTAAGATCGATTGCAACATCGCTCTTTCGCATCAGAGTAAGACTGTCAGTGTCGAGCTCAAGTGCGCGGTAGTTCACACGAGACAATGCGTCCCGAAGAGATTCTGGCGAGGGCTCGGCGTCTTCTATCTTACGCTGAGGGCCGAAGCCCCAAAGATTAACGAGGGGCGCTACGGTGACATCAAATGCCCCCTGGGTTTCGGAAGAGACCCTTAGCGCTTCTTGTAATACCACCGCCATTTCCACAGAGATTTCGACAGGCGTTTCGATCGGCACCTGGCTCAATCGAGAGATCTCAGAACTCGGCGCGTAGGTTGAGAATATTTCCTTATCGAGAGTAGCAAGGAGTTGAGCAACAGAGCTTTCTAAGGCTAAGGCAGCTTCCGGATTCGATTCAGCGGCGTACTGGACGCTGTAGGTGGTGCCCATCGTATAGCCATCGAAGCGAATTGGATCAGAATCGACGGGGGCTTCGGGATCGTCGCGCAAGGCGAGATAGCCGAGCGCGAATAAAGCAAACGTTAGGGCAGAAGAGACGCGGCCAAAACTGCCGATCACGAGAACTCGTCGAGTGCGATATTCTCGTCTTCGACGCCTAGATCTTTCAGCATCTTAACAACCGCCGCATTCATCATCGGAGGTCCGCACATGTAGTATTCACAATCTTCGGGCGCGGGATGATTTTTGAGATAGTTCTCGAGCACTACATTGTGAATAAAGCCCGTCATACCCGTCCAATTATCCTCTGGCTGAGGGTCCGACAGTGCCACATGCCACTCAAAATTCTCGTTCTCGGCAGCGAGCGTGTTGTAATCTTCTTCGTAAAACATCTCGCGAAGGCTTCGAGCACCATACCAGAAACTAATTTTTCTCTTTGTCTTTATTCGACGTAGCTGATCGAAAATATGTGACCGCATCGGTGCCATACCTGCGCCACCGCCGATGAAGACCATCTCGGCATCTGTGTCCTTAGCAAAGAATTCACCATAGGGCCCGAACACTTTAACCTTGTCACCCGGCTTGAGGCCGAAGACGTAAGAGGACATTTTACCGGGCGGGAAATCAGTGCCCGGAGGCGGAGTCGCGATGCGAATGTTAAATTTAATGACGCCCTTTTCCTCTGGATAATTCGCCATTGAATACGCGCGTATCGTTGTGTCGTTTACTTTAGACACTTTGTTAAAGAGGCCAAAATGTTCCCAGTCGCCACGGTATTGTTCTTCAATATCAAAATCCGCGTAGCGCACCTCATGCGGAGGCACCTCTAATTGCACGTAGCCGCCGGCGCGGAAATCAACGCTTTCTCCCGCTGGGATTTCCAGAACGAGTTCCTTAATAAACGTAGCAACGTTGTTGTTAGATAGCACAGTAGTTTCCCACTGCTTCACGCCAAAGAATTCCGGAGCCACCTCTATCTTCATATCCTGCTTAACAGCGACTTGACATGAGAGGCGCCAATTATCTCTGCGCTGGCCACGGGTAAAATGCCCTTCCTCGGTAGGAAGCATCGAGCCACCGCCGTCTAGGATTTGGCATTTGCACTGAGCGCAGGTCCCGCCGCCTCCGCAAGCCGAGGAGAGAAATATGCCTGCATCGGCGAGCGTGTTGAGTAGTTTGCCACCAGCGGGCACGGTCAGTGTTCGATCTGGATCGCCATTGATTTCGATCTGAACGTCGCCACTACTGACAAGACGCGCTCGCGCGACGAGAATGAGCGATACAAGTAGCATCACCACGACGGTGAACAACGCCACCCCACCTATAATAGTTGCAAAATCGATCATTTTAGCTTCGCTTAATGAGTTACTTTATCAATGACTAGTACGCAGCGACGGAGCTTTTGGCTCGCCCCGAAATCGACTAGAGCGACACACCGCTCAGCGACATAAAACCTAGCGACATGAGTCCAACCGTAATAAAGGTTATACCAAGCCCACGGAGTCCTTCGGGCACATCGCTATACTTCAACTTTTCGCGAATACCCGCGAGAGCGACGATAGCTAGCGCCCAACCGAAACCAGATCCTAGACCAAAGGCGACGCTTTCTGGGAAAGTATAATCGCGTTCGACCATGAACAAAGTCGCGCCCAAAATGGCGCAGTTAACTGTGATCAAGGGTAAGAAAACTCCCAGCGCGCTGTAGAGGGCCGGAACAAATTTATCAAGAAACATTTCGAGTATCTGCACCATCGCGGCGATAACACCGATGTAACAGAGAAAACCGAGAAACGCTAATGATAGGTCTGGCAACCCCATCCAACTAAGCGCACCTTCACGTAGGAGAAGGTTAAAAATCAAGTTATTAACAGGCACTGTGATGACCTGAACCACAACGACTGCAACGCCTAAACCGATAGCAGTCTCAACTTTTTTGGATACCGCAAGAAATGTACACATGCCGAGAAACATCTGAAGAGCCATGTTCTCGATAAATACAGCTTTCACAAACAGACTGAGTAACGCTTCCATTTAGAATGCTCCCTCGCGCGAATGTGCAGCATGCGGTGCAATGCGAAACTCCGCGCTCTCGACCTGCTCTGTTTTCACACTTCTCAACACCCAGACGAATAGACCAATAATAAAGAATGCACTCGGTGCGAGTAGCATCAAACCATTGCCCTGATACCAGCCGCCGTTGCTGACTAGCGGGAGAATTTCGTAGCCGAGCAATGAGCCGGAGCCAAGCAACTCTCTAAAAACCGCAACAACTATAAGTACAAAGCTATAACCTAAGCCATTACCTATACCGTCGAGAAAACTAAGAACCGGCGGATTTTTCATGGCGAACGCCTCAGCACGCCCCATGACTATGCAGTTGGTTATTATGAGGCCGACGAAAACGCTTAAGCTCTTGCTAATTTCGTAAGCGAAAGCCTGTAAGAACTGGTCTACCGCGATCACGAGCGATGCAATGATTGTCATCTGCACGATGATACGAATGCTCGAGGGCATGTAGTTACGGATCATCGAAATGAATAGATTCGAGAATGCGGTCACACTCGTCAGCGCTATACACATTACTAACGTGACGCTCAACTGTGTTGTAACCGCCAGCGCAGAACAAACACCGAGTATCTGCAAGGCGATCGGATTGTTATCAAACAACGGTTTAAAGACGACTTCTTTTGCGCTCGTCATTTAGTTTCCCATTTCCCTCAGCAGATTGCTGCTATATCTCATCAAATTCATCATCTAGCCTGACAAACTGGGCTATCTGCGTTTCAACTCTTGCCCTTACTCTTCCGGCTACTCTTGATTTAACGCAGCAAGCGATTGGCTCTGCCTACCGCCTAGCTGTTTAAGAAGCGGCCCAAACGCATCATCACCAAGCCAGTATTGGACTAGATTAGCCACCCCGCGACTAGTTAGCGTTGCTCCAGACAAGCCATCTATCTCGTAGTCACCCATTCCTGCGCCCTTCACGACTGTCAGACCGACAGAGCCATCTTCGGCATAGACCTTTTTTCCCGGCCATAACGCTGTCCAACGCGGGTTGCGGACTTCGGCTCCAAGCCCTGGCGTCTCTTTTAACTCGTAAAACGCGAGCCCTTTGACTGTATTAGCGTCACCTTCAAGCGCCATAAACCCGTAAAGAATCCCCCAAAGCCCATAGCCACTTACGGGCAGCACGATCGTATCGAGTTCATTCTCGCCGTCGCCTTCCATTAGATAGACCATCTGATAGAGCGCGCGCCGTTTAACGTCGGCGAGATCTTCGTCACTTGTTAATGCCTCTGACAGTGCAGGGTCAGTAACGACCTTTCTCTGATCATAACTAGCAATATCAATTCCCAATTCGGTTGCTTCTTGAGCATCGAGGAAACGGCCGGCGTTAATATCGACAAGCCTTGGTGTAAAACGGCTAAACAACTCGGCAATATCGCTATCGCTATGAATTGAAGGATCATAAAGTCCTGCAGCGCTGAGAATGTTCTTGTTGCGGTCGAGTATCCTGTTCTCATCTTGCATCGGCTTGAGGATCACCGCCGTGCCGGACACGAGAATCGAGCAAACTACGCACAAGAAAAAAGCAACAACTAGGGTTTTTGAGACTGTATCTTTAGATGACACCGCGCGAGCGCCTCCTGTTGATGTTGGCTCTAACGACACTGAAATCGATTAGTGGCGCAAAAAGGTTAGCGAACAAAATGGCGAGCATAATGCCCTCAGGGTAAGCAGGATTTACGACTCGGATAATTATGGTCATAAAGCCGATGAGCGCTCCGTAGAACCACTTACCGGTATTCGTCATCGATGACGACACTGGGTCTGTAGCCATGTAAACCATGCCAAAAGCAAAGCCGCCTACAACTGCGTGCCAGTACCAAGGCGTGGCGAAATGCGGATTGGTATCTGAACCAATGACGTTAAATAGCGTTGCCGTGGCCGCCATGCCAAGAAAAACGCCAACCATTGTGCGCCACGAGGCAATTCGAGTAATTAGTAGCAGCGCACCACCAAGCAGAATGGCGAAGGTGGAGGTCTCCCCGATCGATCCCTGCATCTGCCCAAAGAACGCATCACTCCACGTCAGTACTTCTCCGGTCGCAGCGGCGATCACCGGTAGACCATCTGAGGCCATTTGACTGAGAGCGGTCGCACCGCTAAATCCATCTACTGCAGTCCACACAGAGTCGCCTGACATCTGCGGCGCGTAGGCAAAATAAAGAAAGGCGCGAGCAGTGAGAGCAGGATTCAGGAAATTTTTCCCAGTGCCTCCAAACACTTCTTTACCGATCACGATACCAAAGCTTATCCCAAGCGCTGCCTGCCAGAGAGGAATATCTGGCGGCAAGATGAGGGTAAATAGAATAGAGGTGACGAAAAAGCCTTCGTTGATCTCGTGTTTGCGCTTGATGGCGAAAAGCACTTCCCAAAATCCACCCACGACGAAAACAACGAAATAAATGGGCACATAGTGCGCTGCGCCGTAGATCATATTGTCCCAGAGACTCTCAGGGTTATGTCCGGCGACAAGCGAGATGATCGCCTCATGCCAGTCGCCCGTTCCTGCGAGTCCTAAATTGAGAATAGCGCTATTTGCTTGGTAGCCAAGATTTGCCATGCCATAGAACATAGGGAAAAAAGCAGCGATCCAGACCGTAATCATCACCCGCTTAAGGTCAATGCCATCCCTTACGTGAGGCTGCGAGACCGTAATCTTGCTTGGGCTGTAGAAGATCGTGTCAACGGCTTCATACAATGCGTAGAACTTGCTAAAGCGCCCACCTTCATGAAAGTGTGGCTCGAGGTCGTCTAGTACTCGTCTTAATCCCATCAGTATTCCACTAAGAGCAAACCGTAATTAGCAGCGAGGCTGCCGTTGCATATGCGCTAGCCGCGCGGCTAGGCTTCTTTCTCGATGCGCGTAAGGTTATCGCGCAGCAAAGTTCCGTACTCGTATTTACCCGGACAGACATAACTGCAGAGCGCGAGATCTTCTTCATCTAATTCGAGCGCGCCGAGACTTATCGCCGATTCAATATCACCTACAATAAGTGCACGCAGCAGCTGTGTCGGCAGAATATCGAGCGGCATGACCTTCTCATAGGCGCCGATTGGCACCATCGCTCTGTCGCTACCCTGGGTGCTGCTACTCAAAGGCAGCGGTCCCGATTTGAAGAAACTGCTGATATAGATTCCCATAACCGAGTGTCTATTTTTGCCGGGTGAGAGGTAGCCCAAAAGCGGCCGATCTCGTCCTTCTCTTATCACCGTAACCTGAGAGTGATAGCGACCGAGAAACGCTTCGCTTCCCTCAGCCTTGCGACCCCCTAAAACGGATCCCGAGATAACGCGATTATCATTACCCTTTAGCTCTCCGGCGCACAGCTCATCCAAGTTAACACCCAAACGTGAACGAATGAGACGTGGCGCGGTCACCTGCGGCCCGGCAAGCGAAATAACGCGACTCGTATCAAGCACACCTGTCGCGAAAAGTTTACCGACGGCGATAACATCTTGATAGTTGATATAAGCAACCTGCTTCGACATCCCAGCCGGCGACAGGGTATGAATATGCGTTCCACTTAACCCTGCAGGATGCGGCCCTGAAAATTCTTCAACCCGCACGCTCGCATTGAGTTTGCAGCTTGCGATCAATGCTTTTACCGACGCATCGAGACACAGGAAGGTCTCTCCGGCGGGGATATTCGACAGAATATTTACCCCGCGTGCAAAATCTTCGATTCTTTCGGCTATAACTACAGAAGGGTGCGCTGCGAGAGGGTTAGTATCCATACCATTGATAAACAGAGATACCGGTTGCTCACTTGGTTTCGGCACTTTGCTGAATGGACGAACACGGAGTGCTGTCCAAAGACCGGACTGGACGAGATCCTCTACAACTTGATCACGACTTAGCGACGGGAGTTCAGCAGAGGTGTAAGACCTCAGCTCCACCTGCTCATCGTCCTCGAGTTCGATCACAAGAGAGAGCAAACGCCTCTGGTAGCCTCGATTTATCGCACTGACCACACCAGAACCGGGTGAGGTGTATATGACCTCTGGGTTTTTCTTGTCGCTAAACAGGGGCTGACCCAGCTTAACTCGGTCGCCCTCGGCGACGAGCATAGTTGGCTTCATTCCGATGTAGTCTTCACCTAAGAGGGCGAGCGATCTTGGCGCTTGCACACCCGCTATGACTTGCTCTGGAGCGCCCGCGAGTGGCAATTGCATACCGCGTTTAATTCTATTCATCGCCTAAGTATCGCCTTTTCTTCAAGAGTGAGCTCCGCGCCCGTAGGTCAGCCCACCTATCCCTACTGTCTCACGCCGCTTGCCAATCGGCGTTCGCACCCTTGGGGACGCAATCGCACACTACGCGAAAAAATTAGGATCGGATGTCGAAATCAAAACATTCACGTCTTAGACTGCGGCTATCACGTACTAATATCACGCACCGTTATTACGCATTTAAGCTGCGAGAATTCAGTGAATTTGGGCGGGGCGAATTATAGACTTAAACGAATGGAATTTCTAGTAAAAACAAGGGCAGGAGAGAATTGAAATAAACGCCGTGAATTGCGATTCACGGCGTTTCCCAGGGGATCTTCAGTTGAAGCTACTCTTCGACAGGATAATATTGATATTTAACGCCGGCCATCTTGTAAACCATTCGCCCTACCTGACAGCAGTAGCCAAATTCATTGTCATACCAAAGATAGAGCACAACGTTGTTACCGCTGACGATAGTGGCATTCGAATCAACCACCCCTGCTTCGCGCGTACCCACGAAATCGCTAGACACGGCGTCGGGGGATTCAGTGTAACTAATTTGGTTCTGCAACTTGGAATGCAAGGCGATATCACGGAGGAACTCGTTTAACTCCTCTTTGGTCGTCGCATTGTCGAGCGTGAGATTCAGTATCGCCATCGAGACGTTGGGAATTGGAACGCGTATAGCGTTGCCAGTAAGCTTTCCCTCGAGTTCAGGCACGGCCTTGACGACCGCTTTCGCTGCGCCTGTTTCGGTCAACACCATATTTAATGCGGCGCTTCTCCCACGGCGGCTACCTTTGTGGTAGTTATCGATCAGATTTTGATCATTGGTGTAAGCATGAACGGTTTCGACGTGACCATGTGTAATGCCGAAACGGTCGTTCACAACCTTAAGCACAGGCGCTATGGCGTTAGTCGTACAAGATGCTGCTGTAATAATTTTGTCGTCAGGCGTGATCTGATCGTCATTGATTCCATAGACTATGTTCTTAATTTCGCCCTTACCGGGTGCCGTTAGAATAACCTTAGCCGCGCCCTTAGCGTTGAGATGCCGAGACAAACCCGCTTCGTCCCGCCACATGCCAGTGTTGTCGATTATCAAGGCGTCATCGATACCGTAGTCATTATAGTTAATCTCCTCGGGGGAGTTTGCGTAAATTACCCGAATCTCGTTACCGTTCGCGATAAGCATGTTGCGCTCATGGTCAACCCGGAGGGTGCCTTGAAAAGTGCCATGTACAGAGTCGTTGGTGAATAAATTGGCGCGCTTGTCGAGATCTCCCTCACCTCCCGGCCTCACCACGATCGCCTTAAGACGCATGACCTCGCCGTTGCTCGTACGCTCGATAAGCAGCCTCGCCATCAGGCGACCAATACGACCGAAGCCATAGAGCACAACGTCTTGCGACTTCGGCACTGGCTTTTCGTTCACGCCGTCTAGATAGCCTAGTTCATCTTTGACGAAGTCGCTTACTGACACAGCATCTGCGCCCTTATCGGCGACGTGCTCCATATAGCGGACAGTGAGTTTGCCGAGATCTATTTGAGCATTCCAAAGGTCAAGTTTTGCAAGCTCCATCAGCATCGGATGCGATTCGAATTCAGACATTTCGTTACGCTCGACTTGGCGCACGAATCGATGCGACTTCATGATGAAGGTCACCGAGCGGTTATGCAGAGGACGGCCGTAGATAAAAACACCTACGTTGCGCTGGCTAAAGAGCCTACCGATCACAGGGATCATTTCCTGCACTAAAGCTTCACGCTGTTTCCAGTCGCCAAAATAGTCGTCTACGCTAGGACGGTTCACGAAATCCCCTTTCTCTAAGTGGCGCAACACCGAAATCGAGCGTTTAGCACGTCGATGCTGCGCATGAAGTCACCGTTAACGGTGAATTTAACCTCTGTCAATCGCGCGACCGCTCGCACAAAGAGGCTGTTTTGAAGGGCGCTATTATCAGAGTTATAACCCGCTAGTGCAAGAAACAAGCCCGAAACTGAGCTATACTTACTGTTTGCTAGTCGCCCGGCCGCAGCCATGAATCCATTCAATCCTCCACTCCCCCGCGATGCGTATCAAACCCAGTATTGGAGTGATGCGCATGGCAGTACCCGCAGTCTTGCTATTGCCCAAGCTGCATCAGAGGCTCTTGGGCCAGTAGTTGTCATCTGTGAAAACAATGAGAGTGTCGAGGAGCTTAGGCGCGAATTGCGTTATTTCAGCTCGGTTTACCCAGCACTTAAACTTTTCACATTGCCCGACTGGGAGACGCTTCCCTACGATAATTTTTCACCCCATCAAGACATCGTTTCTGATCGGTTGAGTGCGCTTTTTCATCTCCCCGCGCTCGAGCGCGGCATTTTAGTTGTCTCGATAACGAGCTTGATGCATAAGTTGCCGCCTAAGCACTACGTGCTCGCGAACACACTTAAACTCAAGATTGGTCAGAAGCTCGATATCAATCGCTTACGCGAACAGCTCGTCTCTGCCGGCTACCAGAGTGTCGACGCAGTTTACGAGCACGGAGAGTTCGCAGTGAGGGGTTCCATAATTGATCTCTTCCCGATGGGGAGCAAGCAGCCCTTCAGAATAGATTTGTGGGACGATGAAATTGAAACGCTGCGCCTTTTCGATCCCGAGACACAGCTGTCTCAAGGCAAAATCGATGAAATTAGGCTGTTACCGGGGCGCGAGTATCCACTCGACGAGCCGGGTGTCACCAAATTTCGTAACGCGTTTCGTGATCGCTTTGATGTAGATGTACGTCAGGTGCCTCTTTACCAAGATGTGAGCGAGAGCATCGCGTCGCCAGGACTCGAATACTATTTGGCGCTCTTTTTTGATGAATTAAATTCAGTTTTCGATTACCTGCCAGACTCCACAACACTTTGTCGCCTCGGAAGACTCAAAGACGCCGGTGACAGTTTTTGGCTCGACATAGAATCACGCTACGATGAGCGCCAGTTCGATCGTCAACGCCCTATTCTCAGCCCCGCTGAAAGTTTCATTCAGGTAGATGAACTGCTTCGTGAGTTCAAGCGCTTCCGACAAATTGAGTTTAGGCAAGATCCTGCCGCCTACAGCCTCGGAAGTTCACCTCTACCCGCGTTGTCGAGCGACAGTTCTCTAAAGATGCCCTTCGCCGCACTTTTGCAATTCTTAGCCGAGCGCCCTGAACAACGAATATTGTTTTGTGCGGAGAGCGCCGGACGGCGCGAAACGCTTATTGAGGTACTAAAACAAATTAGCTTAAGGCCGAAGCAGTTCGACCATTGGCAGGACTTTATCGATTCGGATGAACCGCTCGGTATCGCCATTGCACCGCTCGATCATGGGCTATGGCTAGAAGACCAGCAGCTGCTCCTAGTTACCGAAGCGCAATTATTCGGCAATCGAATTGCACAGCGCAGGCGTAGGCGTGCGACTCAGAGCAATACAGATTTCATTGTTAAAAGCCTGACCGAGCTTCGACTCAACGATGCGGTCGTCCATATCGACCACGGCGTTGGTCGATACCGCGGCCTCGAGACCATTGTAACTGACGGTCAAGCCACCGAATTTCTGATGCTCGAATATGCCAACGAGGCAAAACTCTACGTTCCTGTCGCGTCGTTACACCTTATCAGTCGTTATAGCGGCGGCGAAGACGGCGCGCCGCTAAACACGCTTGGCACCGACCAGTGGGCAAAAGCCAAGCGTAAAGCTGCGGAGAAAATTCGCGACGTGGCAGCCGAGTTGCTAGACATTTACGCCCAGCGCGAGGCGAAAAAAGGCTACACCTATAAAGTAACGGACATCGACTACGACAAATTTGCGTCGAGCTTCCCTTTCGAAGAAACCGCCGACCAAGAAACGGCTATCGATGCAGTTATCAACGATATGGCGCTACCGCGCGCCATGGATAGACTCGTCTGTGGTGACGTTGGATTCGGTAAAACCGAAGTAGCCATGCGTGCCGCGTTTATTGCAGTTCAGAATAATAAACAGGTCGCCCTACTCGTCCCAACTACGCTTCTGGCGCAGCAACACTATGAGAGCCTTAGGGATCGGTTCGCCGACTGGCCCGTTGAGGTCGATGTGATAAGTCGCTTCAAGACTCCCTCCGAGCAGAATGCGGTTCTCGAGAGGGTAGCAGCGGGTAAAGTTGATATTCTCGTCGGTACACACCGACTCCTAAATAATCAAATAAAGTACGCCGACCTCGGGTTGCTGATTATTGACGAGGAACACCGGTTCGGCGTGCGCCAGAAAGAAAAGCTCAAAGAGCTACGCGCAAATGTTGATATACTCACTCTCACTGCCACGCCAATCCCTCGTACGCTCAATATGAGTCTCGCTGGTATCCGCGATCTTTCATTAATCGTAACGCCGCCGTCGAAGCGTCTCTCAGTCAAAACATTTGTAAGGGAAACCCAGGATAGCCTAATAAAGGAAGCTGTCTCGCGCGAACTTCTGCGCGGCGGACAGGTGTTCTACCTCCACAATGAAGTGAAGTCGATTGAACGCACCGCTGCACACCTGCAAGAAATCGTTCCACAGGCGCGGATCGCGATCGCCCACGGGCAGATGGCAGAGCGAGAGCTCGAGAAAGTAATGGCTGACTTCTATCATAAGAAGTTCAACATCTTGCTCTGCACGACAATCATCGAGACTGGCATCGACATTCCTAGTGCCAATACGATTGTGATCGATCGTGCCGATAAATTTGGTCTTGCGCAGCTTCATCAATTGCGAGGTCGCGTCGGGCGCTCGCATCACCAAGCGTATGCCTATTTACTGCTGCCCACCCAAACCAAACTCACGCCAGACGCGCAGAAGAGAATCGATGCGATTCAAGCAGCCTCAGATCTTGGTGCGGGCTTCACCCTCGCTAGTCACGATCTCGAGATTCGCGGCGCTGGCGAACTTCTCGGCGACGAGCAAAGCGGCCACCTGCAAAAAATAGGCTTCACCCTCTTCACTGAGATGTTGGAAGAAGCGGTCGCTGCTATCAAGGATGGTCGGGCACCTAGCATAGATCTTGAAACAAGCAAGGCAGTAGATATCAATCTACGAATCCCCGCGCTCATCCCAGACGAATATCTGCCTGATGTGCATATCCGGCTGATTATGTACAAACGTATCTCGGCTTGTAAGAATGCGGAGGAGCTGCGTGAACTTCAGGTAGAGATGATTGATCGCTTTGGCATGCTGCCTAAACCCTTACAGCTTCTCTTTAGAGTAACGCAGCTTAAACTAGCGGCTCAGAATTTCGGCATCAGTAAAATCGATGCCAATGCGGTATCCGGACGATTCGAATTTCGAGCAGACACCAAAGTCGACGGTCTCTGCCTTATCGAGCTTGTACAACAGCAGCCTCAGCTGTTTAAATTTAGCGGCCCTAATCAATTGAATTTCACCCACAATGCAGAAATGCCCGATGACAAGCTGGACTTTATCGACGCCGTACTCGCGAGGCTTCGCCTCGATGAGTAAGCGAAGGTGGCCGCTAACAGGCAGTGCAGTAAAAAAGATAGTTGCGATCTGCCTAACGCTCGCCTCATTCTCCGGCAGTGCGCAGAATGAGCGCTGGTTCACTTTCGAGGTCTCTGTCTTCAGCAACGAATTGGCGAGCGACCGAGGACAGGAGTCGCCCATCGCAAAAGCGGATGCCACTCTCAAAGGCACCCCTGTGAAGTCCCTTATTCAGTTTTTCGATCTCTTAAATCTCGCGCAATGGCCTATCGGGACCTCTGAAGCCAATCAGGCCACGGCGAATTCGGCGGTGCCGCGCATTCCCGTGCTGCGTCCGCTTGCTGAAGGAGAAAAAAGTTATAAGTTCGCAGACCTTGCGCGCGACCCATTTATCAAGCTCTCTTCGAGTGCTAGCGACTTTCAACAAACGAATCGCGCGCTCGAGCAGTCCCCCGATTATCGTTTGCTGACACATGCCGTATGGCGGCAGCCTCTAGCCGACGAGGGAAAGTCTGTGCCGATCAAGTTTTCTGGAGGCAGGCAGCGCGGCGGGAGCTTCGAGCTAGAGGGGACCCTCGATTTATATTTCAATGCCCGCCGCGATCGCATAGTCGTAGAGACCAATTTTACACTCGAAGCCGACCTTTCCGGTGATCGCGTCTTTCAGCATAAACAGTCGCGCGAACTTAGAAGCGGCGAGTTTCACTATCTAGACAGCCCTGCAATCGGCGTGATTATCCTGGCTCAGCCCTACGAAATGCCCCAACCAGATTCAGAGTAGGCCTCAGCTAGGCTTGATAACCTCACGAATTAGGGCATGCAAAAAAGGCGAAACGGTATCGATAACCGAATAAATCTCGTCGAGTGTAATGATGTCCTGCGTGATACCCGCCGCCCAGTTAACGACCAATCCAATCGATGCGTAATCCAGACCTGCCTCACGCGCAAGCGCCGCCTCTGGCATACCTGTCATACCAACCATCGTACATCCGTCTGATCGAAGCCTCTTAATTTCTGCATTGGTCTCGAGCCTCGGGCCCTGAGTACATCCGTACACACCGCCATCGATGACTAGAAAGGGCTCTCGCAGGGGTGCATTAGCGCGCGCAGCTGCATCGAGTAACATCTCCCTTAATTTTCGCGAATACGGCTCACCAAAATCGATATGTACAACACCGTCAAGATTATCCTCATAGAACGAGGTAGCGCGGCCATAGCTATAATCGATTATCTGCGTCGGAATAGCGATGCTGCCAGGACAAAGCTGTGGGTCAATACCACCGACCGCATTCATCGCGACCACCTGCGTCGCGCCCGCAAGACGCAGCGCGTCAATATTAGCGCGATAATTTATCCTGTGCGGCGGCACCACATGCCCGTCGCCGTGACGCGGAATGAACAGCAGCTCAATACCTGAGTAGGAAAAAACACTGACTTCGACCGCGGTTTCTGAATAACAGGTTGCAACTCTCTCTTTTCGGGAAAGCTGAAAACCCTCTACCCCTTCGAGCGTGTTTAGACCTGTCCCGCCAATTAGCGCTAACATTAACTTTCTCCATCATGATCGAACGCGCAAGTTACGCTTACTTTCAGAGGTGTTCAAGCGAATCTGATTTTGCGATGGTAGCAGTTGGGTAAATGGAAAAGAGAGCAATGATCCTACGTTTCATTGATAGCCTGCTTAGAGAGCGCCTGATCTGGTGTTCGTGGTTACCGCGCAGGATTCGCCGAAAACTCGCAAAACGGCTAATCAGGAAGGACTATGACCACGGGTTTGATACGGCAAAGAGTAGTAACAATACACTCGTTTTTAATACGTTAATAAATGGTATCGACTATAGGGGCACGCTACACTATGCAATCGACTTCGACATCTATTTTTACGGGGCTTTCGAGAAACCCTTAGCAAATTTTCTCATCGAGACAGCGCTAGCCTTGCGCGCGAAAACCGCGTTTGCGGAGAACAAAGATGCAATAACCTTCTGGGATGTCGGCGCCAATTCCGGACAGCACTCGTTACTTCTCTCACGCTATGTCGAAACCGTCCATGCGTTCGAGCCTTACCCTGAAATAGCAAATTTATTTGAGAACAATATCAGTCGCAATCAGCTAACGAATATAACTCTTCATCGCATTGGCTTAGGTGATCGCGATACATCACTGCCCTTTTACGCCCCCCGGGGGAGTAACCGCGGCATCGGTTCTTTCGACCAAGCAAGCATAGCAAAAGGAAATCAGCTAGCAGGTGACATTGCAGTACGCGCAGGCGATGGCCTCGACACGCTGCAGAAACCCACTCTAATCAAAATAGACGTCGAAGGCGTTGAGAAAAGCGTCTTGACAGGACTGAAGGAAACACTCACCTGCAGCCGACCAGTTATCGTGCTCGAGGTCAGCTACGGCGGGGAATACAGCTTTGCCTCGCGGCGCGATCTATTGGCGTGCCTGCCGAGTGATTACCGCCTTTTCGCGTTCGACAGAAGGCGCGGCGATGGTCGCAAAGCACGAAGACGCAATGCCCGAGCGAAATGGAACGGACTCTTCAGTCTCAAGCCATTTATTGGCTGGCGAGAAGACAGCCAGGACGACCTAATCGCCTGTCCCGAGGAATTCATAGCAAAGCTTCCTATGCGAAATTCCCACTCTGTTATTTAATTAGCGAAAGCCTTTAATTTTGTGCATCTGCCTCAATAAAGCACGATAATAGAATGATTGTAGTGGCACGCTGACTTACAGCAGAGTACAGCAGCAAAGCGACTCAGCCAATTCTAGAAATTCTCACAAGCCAAGGAGCTATTCATGCAGCGCATCATATTGTTTATCCTCACCAATCTAGCTGTGATGTTGGTATTGAGCATTGTGCTAGCCATCCTAATGCCAGCGCTCGGACTAAATTCTTCTAGCAATATGGGCTTGCTGGTCATAAGCGGCGTATTCGGCATGGGCGGCTCTATTATTTCTCTCCTAATGTCCAAGTGGGTAGCAAAGCGTAGCGTAGGTGCAAGAGTCATCGAACAGCCTGTAAATGAGCACGAGCGCTGGCTTGTTAGCACCGTCGAGAGCCAAGCACGCCAAGCAGGGATTGGAACGCCGGAGGTCGCCATTTATGATTCGCCAGAAATCAACGCGTTTGCAACCGGTGCTAGCAGAAACAACGCGCTAGTTGCCGTCAGCACTGGATTACTTCGAAGTATGACTCGGGAGGAAGCCGAAGCTGTGCTCGCCCACGAAGTAAGTCATATTGCTAACGGCGATATGATAACGCTGACGCTGATACAAGGCGTCTTAAATACATTCGTCTTTTTCTTCGCGCGCATTGCAGCAAGCGCAATTAACCGTGGGAGTAACAATCAATTCGTTTACTTTATGACAGTGATGGCGTTTCAGATGGTCTTCGGAATGCTCGCAAGCATCATTGTTATGTGGTTTTCACGACAGCGCGAATTCCGCGCCGATGCGGGTGGCGCTAGCCTTGCGGGAAAGCAAAAAATGATCGCTGCGCTAGAAAGGCTTCAATCGAATCAGTCAGCGGGTAAAATCGAGGGCGAACTCGACGGTCAGCTTACTGCTTTTGGGATAAGCGGTGGGCGCGGCATGGGATCGCTATTCATGAGTCATCCGCCGCTGCAGACTCGAATCGATGCGCTTCGTGGTCGAACAATTTAACCATCGCCGCCTTTATTCAGAAAAGATCGAGCGCGGGCATGGGATAGCCCAAGTGGAGAATACGTGCAACCCAAAATCATCGCGATTGCAGGCCCCTCTGGATCAGGCAAAAGCCTTCTGACCCGCAGACTTCGTACTGCGTTACTGCACGACACGTCCCTTGCCGAACGGGCATTAAGCGTCGCTGTGGTGCAGGAAGATGCCTACTATCATAGTCAAGCGCATCTTACGCTCGACGAACGCGCGGTGCTCAACTTCGACCATCCTGATGCGCTTGATCACGCGCTGCTAGAACGCGATCTACTTAGTCTCAAGGCTCGCCAAGCCGTTAACATCCCGATTTACGACTATGCGAGCCACACTCGCGCCCTGCGCTCAGAGGCACTGAAACCTGCAGATGTGATACTTGTTGAGGGTTGCCTACTTCTCAGTCAGTCACGCATTCGCGCTACCTTAGATCTTAGCCTGTTTGTCGATGCAGATCTCGCCGTCTGCCTTAAAAGACGCGTCGTGCGTGATACTCAAGAACGTGGGCGAACCGAAGAATCTGTGCATTCACAGTTCGAATCTACGGTCCGACCCATGTATCATGCGTTCGTCGCGCCGTCCAAGGCGCACGCGGATTTAGTTATTAGCGGCGAGGAGGATCCTGCACTTGCCGTCTCTGCCGCAAAAAACAGAATTATGACACTGCTGTTATCCTGAAGGTCGAGCATTAGGGGCATTGAGCCCGCTTATAACTCACGTAAACGCGATAGCAGGCAGTTGGGCGAGCGAGTAACGCGATAAGGATTCATAACAGAGCCGCGATTGAGCTTGGGCGGGCTGAGACAAAGAGACTACACTATGGGCGCACTAATCAGCCTCGTTGGCATTGCTGTTCTGTTTACGGTTGCCTTCCTCACATCAACGAATCGCAGAGAAATTAATTGGCGAACAGTTGGCCTTGCGTTACTCCTGCAATTTTCGCTTGGAGGCATCGTTCTCTACCTGCCAATAGGCGTTTCGCTTTTGACAGCCATATCAGACGCAGTCACTAGCGTTCTAGGTAATGCGCAAGACGGCATCGCTTTTGTGTTCGGACCCATCGGTGCGTTTGAGATGGGTTTTATCTTTGCTTTTCACGTACTGCCCGTAATCGTTTTCTTTTCAGCCCTAGTCTCAGTTCTCTATTATCTAGGAATAATGGGCTGGGTCATTCGTGTCATCGGCGGCGCCCTTCAAAAGCTACTCGGGACAAGCAAGGCAGAATCGATGTCAGCGACCGCGAACATCTTTGTTGGGCAAACCGAAGCGCCCCTCGTGGTGAAGCCTTACATACCTAATATGACGCGTTCTGAACTATTCGCTGTAATGGTTGGCGGCATGGCCACAGTCGCAGGCTCTGTTTTAGCAGGTTATGTCCTGCTCGGTGTGGAGCTTCGATATTTGCTTGCGGCCAGCTTTATGGCGGCGCCGGGCGGCTTTCTCATGGCCAAAATGATGATCCCAGAGACAGAGGACTTCGTTGAGGACAGCGAAGAAATCGAATTGGAATTCGATGAACATGTCAACGTCATCGATGCTGCGGCTGCCGGTGCGAGCAGCGGCATGGGGCTAGCGCTCAACGTTGGGGCGATGGTGTTGGCATTCGTCGGCCTCATTGCTTTGATCAATGCGATACTCGCTTGGCTTGGAGGCCTGATAGGTTTTGAATCGCTCTCGCTTCAGTTGCTGATGGGGTATGCATTCCAACCTCTAGCCTTCTTACTCGGTATCCCTTGGGAAGAAACCAACCTAGCCGGCAGCCTGATAGGTCAAAAACTCGTTTTTAACGAGTTTGTAGCCTTTGTCGCATTAACCGAACAGATGGACTCGCTGAGCGCCCACTCCCAGGCCGTTGTCACCTTCGCGCTCTGCGGTTTCGCTAATTTTTCGTCAATTGGGATTATGCTAGGCGGGCTGGGTACAATGGCACCGACTCGGCGCTCGGATGTCGCAGAACTCGGTATCAGGGCAGTATTTGCAGGCTTTTTAGCGAACCTTATGTCTGGCGCAATCGCCAGCTTTTTCCTCTCTCTCGTCTGAACCCTGAGTAATTCAGCCGGCAAATTCTAAAGAGCGCCGACAGGCGCACAATTTTTCTGTGGAAGAGATAGAGAATTAGACGAGGCCAATTTCGCGCAGGCGCTGCTGCAAAAACTCACCGGCACTAATCGGTGGATATTTCGGACCGCCCTCACCCACACACTGGGGAAGGCAATCGAGACGTGCGGCGCTGTGCGGATGCAGGAAGAATGGCATCGAGTATCGAGAGCTATTTTGCACCGATGGATTAACAACGCGATGAACTGTCGAAGGAAAGACATCATTTGTTAGTCGCGACATCATATCGCCAGTGTCTAAAACTATCTCGTCGCTAGTGCTGGCGACTGGAATCCATTCTCCCTCTTTACCCAGCAACTCCAACCCCGAGTCCGTTGCGCCGAGTAAGAGCGTGATCAGATTTATATCGGCATGAGGTGCAGCGCGCATCGATTGAGAGGTATCCATTCCTTCGACGGCAGGGTAATGCAGGAGACGATAGACAGAATTCCCGTCTTCAACCATGTTGTCGAAAAAACCGGGCGCTAATCCCAAAGGCCCCGTCAATGCCCCCAGCATCAATTTACCCAATGCCTCGAGCTGCGCATAGATGCTTAACATATGTGCTTTGAATTCCGGCAGCTCTTCAGGCCAACGATTTGGTTCATAGATGCCGAAATAAGGGCTCGTGGGCGCAAGCTCTTGACCCACATGCCAGAACTCTTTGAGATCTGAATGAGGATTTCCTGCCGCATTTTCTCGGCCGAAGGCCGTGTACCCACGCGCACCACCGCTGCCGCTATCGTATTTAAGTTTTGTCTCCACAGGCAACGCAAAAAAAGCCTTTATGAGAGCATAGGCCTTTTCTAAGTCTGCTTTAGCTATCCCATGGTCGCGGAGCACTACAAAACCGCAATCGGTTAACCCCTCATAGAGATCGGCAACAAAAGTTTCTCGATCTTTTTCTAGATCGTGAACGCTTAGGTGCTTAATTGAGGTTGACATCACTGAGGGCTCGCTGCGAACAAACAAAGACGGTGAAAACGGCCGTAATTCTACTGCTTTGACAGGTAGATTACGAACACCACGCCTGCCTCTACAACAAAAATAATTTATTGCTGTGCCGTGGGCTCAGGTGTCTCTCCCCAGAGTACCTCCTGATTCATACTGATGCCGTAGTAATTTGCTAGCGCGACTTGGTGATTGAGCTCCGCCTGCCATCGCCTCAGCTGAGCTTCTCCCAGGCTGCGTTCGCGGACATTAAGCAAGAAGTAATCGCTATTTCCTGCTTCAAACCGCCGCAGTTCCGCCTCAGCGAGACGCTGTGCAACAGCAAGTTCACGCAGAGCGACTTCCTTGAGCTCTGTCGTTGCACGCAAATTAACAAGCGACAAACGCAAATCCCTTTTTGCCTCATCAATTAGCAACCTTAACTCGTAACCTACGCCGGTTAAGCGAGCATCAGCCGATGCAGCGCGGCCACGCGCGGTGCGAATGGCTAGCGGAATACTAAAGGAAATGTCGTTTTTGGCAATCGATATGCGCGCTAACAAGGCGATCGGTCTCTTCAATAGCAAAGGTGGGATGGAGAGTCGTCCGATAAGACTCGTTCGTTACGGCGAGGGACCGCAGCCATGAAGCAGTATCATATTTAGCTTGCGAGAGGCTAAAAGCAGAATTGATCGCTGCCCAGCCCCAAACTCGCCAGATTAGCCAAATTAGGACAATGAGCGCGAGGCAGTAGAGCATGAAGTAAAAGTGATAGAACGAGACCACGGTAAAGCCAATAATTGCCTGCAGCAGAAACGTAAAGCCATTAGTCAGTATCGAAGGCAGGGATTTTTTATCGTAATGATGTCGAAATAACGATTGAAAAGGTCCGCCTGTTGGTTCTCTTCAAAGTAGTCCGACTCCGCGAGCATAGCAGTCATCGCCATCTCGCTTGCTATTCGCGAATAAATCTTCCGCGAAAACAATTCCATTGCGTAGGTTCGCAAGGCATACATCACGCCCGAGAAAAAAAGCAGCGCAAAAAGGAGGGAAGCTATGAGAAAAACCGCTCTTGGAAGCGCGATGTTTGCGACGGTATCGACGAGTAGCTGCACCGATAGAGGCACTGCAAGCGTCAGCAAGCTAATCGCGAGGCTATAGACTAGAACAACTTTATAAAATCCAGCTTCGGGTTTTAACAGCGTAAAGAACTGTTCTTTAAATTCTTCCCGATCAGAAAAATGGTGCGCCATTTTCGAGCAATCCTTTAGCTACGACATAGTGCTATTCGCTTGACCTCGATCCGGTCAGGCCTTAATTCCTATCGAGGGAAACGCTATGATAACGCCAGTGGATCGACTAGTTAGGGCAATTGATGCGTGTTGGGCTAGTCTTATCATAGGACTAGAAAAAACCTATTGATAAGCCGACAAATATAAAAAAGATTAATCACGCGATTGGCGCGCCCGGCAGGAATCGAACCTGCAACCCCCGGCTTAGAAGGCCGGTGCTCTATCCGATTGAGCTACGGGCGCCTAATGTGCGGGCATAAGTCTACACTAATAACTGAGGCGAACTAAATGTTTGCTGAGATTTAGGCAATAAATTCTGAGGATGAGGACCTACATGCCCTGCACAGAACCCTCCGGCGCCGAAAAAGTAGCCACAGAGAATAGGCGCAGACGCAGAAAATGAGAGACAAAAGGAGGGGAAGTTAGGAGAAAATAGTGGGGTGACTGACGGGGTTCGAACCCGCGACCACCGGAGTCACAGTCCAGGGCTCTACCAGCTGAGCTACAGTCACCACTGATCGTGGTCTGGCGCCAAATGAGCCCTCTAATGACATTCGAGCAACCTCGAGAAAGCCTGAGACTCTGGCGCCAATCGGAGGAATGCGTTCCTTCGAAAAGCGAATACGCCACGACTGCGTCGATGGCGTACTGCCGAATTGGTCGGGGTAGAGAGATTTGAACTCCCGACATCTTGCTCCCAAAGCAAGCGCGCTACCAGACTGCGCTATACCCCGATAAGGATTTAGTGAGGATTTTCCTCACAAGGTGTAGCTTACCTTGAATTCTATGTCGAGACAAAGCAGGCAAGCCAACCTGTACTCTCTTCGCCCCCGCTGATTGCGAGCCCGATTCGAGAGAGCGGCATCATACTGATGTCGGCACTCTTCGTCAACGATTTAAGCAGCATATTGACACTACGGCGCGTCGATACGCCAGCCACTCCCGCCCGTTGCTCCATCTTCCACAACAACGTGGAGCGCCGCTAATTCATCTCTAATCCTATCAGCCTCAGCCCAATTCTTATCGGCACGCGCCTGCTTTCTCGCGGCTATTAATGCCTCGATATGATTCGCGTCGACTGACTCGTCCATTCCTCGGCGCAGAAACGCTTCGGGGGTGCGCTGCAGAATCCCCAACACTGAGCCTAGGCGAACAAGCAATGCCCCTAGCTGATTGACGGGACCTAAGTCGCTTTCGCTTTCGGCCTTAAGACGATTAATTTCCTTCACTATGTCCATCAGCACTGCGAATGCCTCGGCAGTGTTAAAATCATCATCCATGGCCGCGACAAACGCTTTTTCGAAGCGACTGTTGGTGAGCGTCTTCGCACCCGCAGTGTCAAGACCCTTCAGCGCATTGTATAAGCGCTCGAGCGTACTTTCGGACTGCTGCAGACTTTGCTCACTATAATTAATAGCGCTCCTGTAATGACTCGCAATAAGCAGATGACGGAGCACCTCGGCATCGTAAACCTTGAGCACTTCGCGAACTGTAAAAAAGTTGCCTAGCGACTTAGACATTTTTTCGTTATCAACGCGAAGTGGTCCGTTATGCATCCATAAATTAGCGAATTTAACGCCGGTTGCCGCCTCACTCTGTGCGATCTCATTTTCGTGGTGAGGGAATAGCAGGTCAGATCCTCCTCCATGAATATCGAATGTGTCTCCCAAGCAGCACGAAGACATCGCAGAGCATTCGATATGCCATCCTGGGCGCCCATAGCCCCAGGGAGAATCCCAACCGACCCCGCCCTCCTCTGCTCGCTTCCACAGCACAAAATCGCGCGGGTCGCGTTTCAACTCCCCAATTTCGATGCGCGCGCCGTCCAACAACTCATCCATCTTCTTTTTAGAAAGCTTACCGTAGTCATCGAAACTACTCACCGAGAAATAGACATCGCCATTGGCTGCTGGATAAGCATGATCTTTCTCGATTAGCGTCTGAATTAAAGACACTATTTCACCAATGTGGGCTGTTGCGCGGGGCTCTTGATCCGGCGGTAAAACACCAAGTGCCGACTCGTCTTCGTGCATAGCATCAATAAAGCGCGACGTGAGATCGGTAAAATGCTCACCGTTCTCATTTGCCCGATTGATAATCTTGTCGTCTATGTCGGTGATGTTACGCACATATTCTACCGAGAATCCCTTAGAACGCAGGTAGCGGGTCACGACATCAAATGCGACGAGCATTCGAGCATGCCCGAGGTGAAGATAGTCATAGGTCGTAATGCCGCATACGTAGATGCCGACCTTGCCGGCCTCCCGCGGGACAAATTCTTCTTTGGTCTGAGTAAAGCTGTTGTAAATTTTCATAAATGATTTCTTGGTACTAACTACCTATGGCTCTCGTGTGCGGCTATTGAGTACCGCGCGGTTGGCACGTTCAATGGGATGCGCGAAGACCTATGGTTTGATTAAACACGAGCTTGTCGTCGGTAGAGTCCAAGGTGTCGCGGGTAAAATACCCCTCACGCTCGAATTGAAAGCTCAATGCTGAACTAGGTGACGCCGCCGCGGGTTCAACCAAACAACCTTCAAGAACGGTAAGTGAATCAGGATTGAGCAAGGTCCTAAAATCGTCAATTTCCTTGCTTTCAGGGTTTTCAACGGTAAACAACCTGTCATACAAACGCACTGAGGCAGGCACACCCTGCGTGGCGGATACCCAGTGGATCACCCCTTTCACTTTGCGCCCCTCGGGATTTTTACCCAGAGTAGCCAAATCTACACTGCACTTGAGATGCGCAATTTCTCCCTGAGCGTCGCGCTCAACCTCGTCGCACCGGATAACGTAGGCGCCGCGTAGACGCACCTCACCTCCATTCACGAGACGCTTAAAGCCGGGCTCCAACTCTTCGCGGAAGTCGTCACGATCAATAACGATTTCGGAGGTAAGCGGAACAGTCCTACGTCCCATCTCTTCTTTTTTAGGATGGTTCTGCAGCGATAACTCAATCGGACCGGGCAAATTGGTCAGCGTTACCTTTAAAGGACGCAACACACACATAGCGCGAGGCGCGTTACTGTCGAGATCTTCGCGCAGTGCATGTTCGAGCATGCTTATATCAACCTGACTTTCGCTCCGTGCGACCCCAACGCTCTCACAGAAATTGCGTAGCGATGCTGCCGTGTAGCCGCGCCTGCGCATACCCGCAAGAGTAGGCATACGCGGATCATCCCAGCCTTGAACCAGTCCTTCATCGACAAGCTGTTTGAGTTTACGCTTACCTACTACTGTGTAATTAATCTTGAGCTTGGCAAATTCTGTCTGTTTTGGCAGCACGTAGGGAATGTCTGACTCAGCAAGATCACTCGCCTGCTTAACCGAATCTAGATCTAAGCTAGTTAATATCCAGTCGTAGAGTGGCCGATGGTCTTCAAACTCGAGAGTGCACAATGAGTGCGTAATGCCTTCGATAGCATCGCTGATGCAGTGTGTATAATCGTATGTTGGATAAATACACCATGCATCCCCTGTCTGATGATGTCGAATATGCCTAATGCGATAGAGCACCGGATCACGCATATTGATATTGGGAGACGCCATGTCAATTTTAGCTCGCAGGCTGCAGGCGCCATCCGCAAACTCCCCTTCTCGCATGCGCGCGAATAAGTTCAGATTTTCGGCTATTGAACGCTCTCTATAAGGACTGTTACGACCAGCATCGGTCAGCGTACCACGGAATTCGCGAGCTTCGTCGGCGCTAAGATCACAAACATAAGCAAGCCCTTTTTCGATAAGCTGGACGCCAAACTGATAGAGTTGTTCGAAATACGAAGAGGAATAACGCACGTCACCCGACCAATTAAAGCCGAGCCAAGTGATATTCTCTTTGATCGCATCGACAAATTCTTGGCTCTCTTTTTCAGGGTTTGTATCATCGAAGCGTAGATTGCACTGACCGTTATTCTCAGCGGCAATGCCGAAGTTAAGGCAGATCGACTTCGCATGACCAATATGTAAATAGCCATTTGGCTCTGGCGGGAAACGAGTATGTACCCGGCCTGCATGCCGATTGTTCGCGAGATCTTCAGCAACAATGTGCCGAATAAAATTCGAACTCGGCGCGTCCGAACCTTCGGATTCTTTTGAGATACTGGAATTAGTCATTCTGTTTTGCTTCCTGACGCTACGCGAACCCTATAAAGGGTCTGACAAAGCGCGTATTATAGCCGATTACGAAAGCGTCGCGCGAACCCGATGCGGCGAAAACTCCAACTTTCACTCACTATCAATTTTGACCTCAGGAAGCCCAAATGATTGTCTTAAACACAAACCACGGCGCGATCACCCTTGAACTGAATTTCGACAAAGCGCCTATTTCTGCTGCCAATTTCCTCGATTACGCCAAGAGCGGATTCTACGACGGCACGATCTTTCATCGGGTTATCGACAACTTCATGATACAAGGTGGCGGCTTTGAGCCTGGGCTAAAACAGAAAGCCAATGGCGAACCAATCAAAAACGAAGCAGACAACGGCCTTCCCAATGTCATCGGCTCAATCGCGATGGCCCGCACCTCCGACCCGCATTCAGCAACCTCGCAATTTTTCATTAACGTTGGCGACAACGGATTTCTCAATCATACAAGCCCAAGCCCGCAGGGTTGGGGATATGCGGTATTCGGTAAGGTGATCGACGGTATGGATGTCGTGAACAAAATTAAAAGCTGCAAAACAGGGTCTATGGGAGGTCATCAAGACGTGCCAACTGAGGACGTAATAATCGAATCAGTGACTGTCAGCGAAGAGTAGGCAGCGTTGAGCAGACCGATACTCTTAATCTCGGATTTGCACCTTCAGGACTCGCGTCCTGATTTGACTCAGGCTTTCTTGGGCTTTCTGGACCATTATAGGAATAAGTGCTCGCAGCTGTTCATCCTCGGCGACCTTTTCGAGATGTGGATCGGAGACGACGCGCCGTCCGAGCTGGCCGATTCGGTCGCTGTGGCCCTCACAGATTTTGCCAAGGCAGGAGCAGAGATTGCGATAATGCACGGCAATCGAGATTTCCTAATTGGCAACGCTTACGCTGCGCGCTGCAGCGCAAGGCTCATGACCGAGCCCGAGATCATCACAAGCGGCTCGCGCGAAATCCTGTTAATGCACGGAGATTCGCTCTGCACCGATGATACTGACTATCAGGCGTTTCGCAGTCTGGTCAGACAACCGGCTTGGCAGGCGACATTCTTAGCCCAACCGCTAGAGGAACGTCTCGCCTTTGCCTCTCAGGCGCGCGCACAAAGCCGCGAGGCTACCGCCACGAAAGCAAATGACATTATGGACGTCAACCAGTCAGCAGTGAATCAGGCGCTCAACAACTATGGCGTTAAAGACTTGCTGCACGGGCACACGCACAGACCCGCGGTGCATGAAATCGGACTTGCCGATCGAAACCAAGACGCCGGCATAGCGCACCGTACCGTGCTAGGGGATTGGGGCTCCAGCGCATGGGTCGCGAGTCTAGAGGAAGGGAAAATATCCCTTATTGAATATAAATTTCAATAAGTTATAGGTAAAAATTAATCTAAAATAAAGCTTACTATAACACTCTTTAAGAGCGTACAATTCTAGACAGCCAAAGGGTTACGATAAAAACTAAGTGACGCGGTAACGCTCTGCATGCGCCTGCGTGAGCGCCAATATCTCCTGCTCGACCTGCTGCTCTAGCTGCCCCAAACTAAGACCTGCGTAGTCGGGTCTGACACTCACGCCAAACCCCTCGAGCGTCGAGATTCGGTGATGCGCTTTTTTGAGCAGATTGTGCAGCCAGCAATAGGGAGAAAGCGCAGGGTCATAGGGCACACTCAGTCGCCGCAGACCGGCGCGAAGGTCATCCTCAGAATCGATGGCGAATTTTTCCTCGAGGATCTGCGTATTGAGCTTCTCGATTCGCCGCATTACCGCAGCTTTCTCCTCTTCTCCAAAAGATATCCAGCCAATAACTTCCGTCGAATAGCGTTTACACCCACGGCATACCCAATCCCCAACAGAAGTGGTAGAGCAAATGCCGATGCAGGGTGTTTTAACGGGAGCTTGCGGGGTTTTCATAGGAAACTCTCAAGGGTATCTCATAAACTAAGCGAGCGAGTCTAAACCTCCACGTCTTCGAAGCAAAGTCCGCCACTTATGCTTGAAGCGTACGACTGACATCAATCGGCGAGTTGTTCGAGCATACGCTCCGCGCCTTCATCTGGATTTTAAGCGACAAAACCAGTAGACTTGGGCGCTCAAAATTAAGGGAAATTCGACGATTTCGTGACCCGTGCGACTCGACTCCCCTCCGCCATTCTTTTTGATCACATCTGGCATCGAAGCCCCAAGGAAATTTTATGTTAGAAGCCTACAGAGCCCATGTCGCGGAACGCGCAGCCGAGGGCATTGTCCCTAAGCCACTCTCTGCCGCACAAGTCGCCGAGCTAATCGAACTGCTCAAAAACCCACCTGCGGGTGAAGGCGAATTCATCGTAGATCTCATTTCGAACCGAGTGCCCGCTGGCGTAGACGAGGCTGCTTACGTAAAGGCAGGCTTTCTGTCCGCCGTAGCAAAGGGCGAAGTTAGCTCGCCTCTTATCGACCGAGCGCTGGCGGTGAAACTACTCGGCACGATGCTAGGCGGCTATAACATCGCAACACTGGTTGAATTGCTTGAGGATGCAGAACTCGGCAGCAATGCAGCCGATGAGCTGTGTCATACGCTACTCATGTTTGACGCGTTCCATGACGTCGCAGGCAAAGCAAAGGCCGGTAATGCCAACGCGAAACGCGTAATGCAATCATGGGCAGACGCCGAATGGTTCACGAGCAAGCCTGAGTTGCCGCAGAAGCTAACTGTCGCTGTCTTTAAAGTTCCCGGTGAGACGAATACCGACGATCTCTCGCCAGCACAAGACGCCTGGTCGCGCCCCGATATCCCCCTGCATGCGAAAGCCATGTACAAAAATCCACGCGAAGGCGTCACCGACGCCGCGGCGCAGATCAAAGAGCTCGAAAAAACCGGCCACCCTGTGGCGCTTGTTGGCGATGTAATGGGCACCGGTTCATCGCGTAAGTCTGCGACGAATTCCGTACTGTGGTATATCGGCGACGATATCCCCT